>Ga0131853_10006975_pt1 | contig 20426 bp, 21 predicted proteins | sample TergutLab28metaG_FD_92764 | JGI IMG/M metagenome (GOLD analysis project Ga0131853, IMG submission 92764) | Labiotermes labralis P1 segment gut microbial communities from Petit-Saut dam, French Guiana - Lab288 P1 (version 2) (version 2) | ecosystem: Host-associated > Arthropoda: Insects >...
GCGAATATTTAATGGCGTGCAGCAACAACTGCGCGATTACATAGTGCTTTGCCTGAATTGTTATAGTATGTGACGATGTCTTTAACTTCATTTCTGTATGTGGAACCGATGCTTAATGCCAGTTCACAAATAGATTATCCTCACCTGTATGAGGATATCGTAACGTTCGTGTGAAACATGTAATCGTCATTTAACGCATAATACTTAGCGTATCTATGTATCACTACTGCTTCGATTAAACCTAAACTAACTGAATGTTCTGTATTCATTTTGTGTTGTGAAAGGTAAGGAAGGCTTCACTAAACTGTGTTTTCTTCTGGCACTGCCGCCCACACGTCTCTGTCACGGGACAGCCTGTATCGTACGCGACCACTGCCTACACCTCACCCCACTGGTAGTCACAGCCTGCAAGAGCATCTACTAGTTCATTGCCATCCCTCCAACTGTCAAGGAATATAAAAAATATGATATGTGAAAACTAGAAATGAACTGGTAGAGTGCCCTTACCGTTTATATTCGGCAGAAGAGCAGAGCAGGCTATATTCTTCTTTCACAGCACCGCCACCATAACAGCCTTGCAGGCACGCCTCTTCCCCCCACGAAAAACAGCAACCTGTTTACGCCGGCAAGGATGCGTGGAAACCTAGGTGAAGCTGTTCATTACTCCTCTGCTACATACCGTCACACCGTTATGTTCATGTTGCGGCACGATAATCAGGAATACAACACAGATGTATGTCACATTCTGATCACAAAATCGCTTATTGCGTTTCTGAAGAGCGTGTTGCAACATGAATATAAAAGCTTGACTTTACTACTACTCTTTAAAATCTTTTAAATAACGTATCCAGAGGACTCGTGTAACGCTCAACCTACCTATCTTCCGGGAGGACTTCAATCTCCGGATGCCACGCCCTTCTTCGCAGCACTGGAGCACAGCTTCACACAACGGCTACGTTGTTTTCTATAAGTGCATTTCGTTACATTAATTACGTACTGTTGTCTTACACTTATACGCATAGCTTAAGCCAAAAGCTACGTATTAACGGTTAGCGTAATGCACTTACCCAACTGCAAGATATCACGCCCTTCACAGATTCACGATGCGGCATGCATAGATATCTATGCTATAGGGTTACGTAGCGTTTATTCAGAAACCAATATGTTCACCCAAAACACTTCTTGCCATATGACATGACCATACACGCACGGGCCCCAGGTAGTCCTATATCGCCTTCTCAGGATATAGGCTTACAGATACTTAACTCACATGTGTTGGAGGTTTCGTACCTGCAATAATCGACCTTCCGTACATGGACAGCTAAGACCACCCAATTTCGGTACCTACACCGGGGCTGCTAGAGTATTTTGCAGCGATGATGCTTTATTCTGCAACAACAAGTCATGCCAATACACGTGTGTTGGAATGCACATGCATCAGCTCCGCCGGTCGAACGTGACTTTGTGGCTTTCACGCGCACTCGGAATAGTGTAAGCGCAGCAGCTTACGTCATGCGAGGGACACACAGAGGTGCCCAGCACTCGGACACTTCAACTGTTCAACGACACGAAGGGGTCAATCCTATAACGGAGCCTAGGGCGTAGGCGAAGCACAGCGGTTCACCCATCCTCACGGCGGCACATCCCGTCCCACATATATTCAAAGTTAGCTCGCTGACCACCATATTGTAAAATGGCGGTCTTTAAACTTAGGTTTCATTTAAAGCTCGCGCGCTGCCCGCCATTTTGGAACATGGCCGACTTAAAAATTAAGCTTAATTCAAAGTTTGCGCCATACCAACCATATTCCTTCATTCAAAGTTGCCGCGCGCCGCACGCCATCTGACGGATCCCCAATTTGTTTTAGTTTCGGGCCCCGTGTGGCCTTTGGCCCGGGTCAAGTGGTCTGGGCTTGGCGTAGGGGTGGCTACGGAGGGACCGCAAAGACTGAACGGCGGCTGAGACATCCTCACGGCGGTACCACCCTGATGAAATACCCTAGAAAAAAGTCGAAAGCCCTGAGCGGTGCGGTCAGGAAGAAACGGAAGTTTCAAAAGTGTCTGTGATACTTTTGTTGCTTGCATCGGTGTGTGCTTTTGTGTTTCATTGTACGATGGTAAAGTAACGTGGAATGTGTAGAGTCGAATGATCTGAATATTGATGGTGTTGAAGACTTTGTGTAAAGACAACAGGACGACGAACTTCGGAAAGGAAGCGGTTAAACGGAAATGGAAAAAGCAAAATAAAATCGAATATGAAACCCGAAATGTAAGGGGAATAGTCCATAAAGAAGAGGAACTGAACAATATGTTAAATGAGAAACGAATTAAAGTAGCAGCAACTACAGAATCAAACAAGAAATCGAAGGGTACAATGGAAAGGAATAATTACTTAGTAATTTATAGTGGTGCGAACAGAAGTAGGCGAGTACAAGCACTGTAAATAATTTGGATTCATAAATCAGACAAAAACACAATCATAAACTAGACATGATGGAGCGAAAGAACAATTCAGGTAAAATTAAATATTGGGTGAAGAAAGTCATAATTATTTGGACTCTACGCCCTAGGAGAAGGAAGACGTCCCTAGAAACTGAGACGGTGGCATTTGTAGGACAATACCCAGTAAGATGTAAAATCGTTGTGATAATAAATGTTTACAAGTGCAGAATTATGCATATCACTGTTGTGAAGTATCCTGTGTAAATGAAAAAGACATTCAACAAGGATTAGCAAAATTTTCTCCAACGCTGTTAATTCTAAACAACATTTTTAAACCAATTTCGTCCAGAAATTTTCAAGATTATAATATAGGATATATAATATTTTAATTAAATATAATCTATAAAATTAGAAATAAATATATGGAAATGATCATTTTATTTTTATTTACGCCATACTTTGGATATTTTAGCGCATAAATATGATGCGTATTTATTATTTTAAAAAGTAACCAGATTTAGTGAAATCTCACAAAAAGGATAACTGCTCGTCCAAATGTACCTATGTTTTGAAAATGGTGTAAAAAAAGTGCCTGACTATGTTTCTTGTAAAACATGTAGCATTGTGCTGTAGGACATTACGGCATATTTTTTTTTATGATATAGAAAACACAAAGGAATATATCGGAATAAAAAATGTGAGAATATTCAGTGGCCTAACCGAGATGCGAACCATTCAGCTTCTGAAAACAAGTTTAGATTTTTATCGCTACATCAGCCTGGTCGGTCACGTTAGTGTAAATTCACACATACCGGAATGAACGGCGACTGCCCTGTCGCTAAAAGACTAGAGTGTGTGTTTTTCGACTTATTTACATTGTGAAACCTCCGATTTGGAGTGGGCTGCCACTGTACTCAGACAGTGTCGCCACGGACCGGTTTGGAAGTGATTTTTCAAGGCCACGGTACAGTACGTATAGTAGTGGTCAGATTGCGTAGTTGTGATTTTTAATACGGTGGTATGTCGATCGAATCTGGGCTGTCCATGGGCGACTTGATCTGACTCTCAAAGTTTCGGCTATTTCCGGCTACCATGCGGAATTTCACGAAGTCCATGGTCTGTTACAGCGCAGTCGCATTCTGGCCTTGTACGTGTGAATTAGCCTGTCATTTCAATGTGTATCACTCGCTCCGCAATTTCCTCAAAGTCACTCTCTCGGCGGTCGCATATTTGTCTCTTGGGTGTAGACCATGAAGTGTCTGACAAGGTAGAGCCTCCTTTCTCGACGTCAGTTTCACCAGCAAAGCGTAGGGTAGATGGTTACTGGCACAATGTAGGCGCGGACACCGACCCGGACATTAGCCTACCCAGAAAAGAAGACAAGCTTCAGGGCTCAGTACACAATCCCCCCTCTTCCAAAATCGGGGACCCTAGGCCGTGCATGTCGTATGGCGATCGTAGTTTCGGTACCACGTGTTTCAGTACAGCTGATATGCCTATGAACTCTTATCTATATTACATTACATGACACATGGGTAATATTGCAGTGGGAACCAACATGTATCAGGCAGTGTAACGGCCAGGCTGCGGCCGAGATAAATCATCAGGCAGTCGGGCGTTCAAACCCGTATTGACAAGAGATATTTCTTTTCTCCTGGGTGTCCAATACGGCTCTAGAACTCACCCACCGTTTTATCCAATGAGTTCCAATATGTCTATCCCCAAGGGGCAAGACGACCGGCGCGTGAAGCCGGCATTAGAAATTCGTAGAGTTCTACTTCGACCTTAGTTCTTAAATAAGTACAGGACGACCTTTATATTATATTATATTGTATTATATTAAACTTTCAGGTCCACTTTAATATGAAACTCCATTTGATTCGTTGATTGTTCGAATTGTCCGTTTCCTTCAAGATCTCCCGTTGAAATCTGTGTGTATTTCTCGTCTGTCCGTTGCGTGCTACGTAAACCCTGCCTTCAAAAGTTGTCTCTGTATTAATATTTCTTGAATGTCACAAACTATGAGTCTCGTCATTCACAGACGTTCTCCTCATTCCCTTATTCTTAAACGTCGATTGCGTTATACCTGAAGTTCACCACACAATATTTTAAATCCCAGTTCGTGCCTCACTGCAAACACACTGTGCCTCAGTTAGAGAGGAAACCCGATTAGAAATATTAAGGAAATCAGTTCTGTTCATTGTGATAATTGTAGAAGCACACAAACAGAGTAAATCAATAAAGTGAATCTGTCTCTATCAGAACCATGAAAGCGAATAGGATAGTGCAGGCATAGCTCTACTAATTTTAAACCGCGGCACTGGACGGAGATTAGTGATCAAATTCACGCTCCAGCCGCCCTACACCCTGGAAAGAACCTAAAGAGGTGTTCCACAGTCGGTTTCGAGAAGAGTGAAATGTCTTGCCGCTACAAGGATTTGAAACCCGGAACCTTCAGGCCGTAGCCAGTATGTGGGGAAATGGCAGGATTATTTTAATTTTTAAAGCAGGTGACGTATGATTGCTACTGCGTTTTAAGGGGTCGTAAAACTGTTCCCAAATTACCAAGCGGCTGAATTTATGCCGAACCTTGCCTAATGCTTGTTTACATGTGCAAGAACTGCAGCGCGTTCCTAAATTAGAGCGTTGTAATTGGATGAAGCAGATTTGGGCACAGCTCATGGCTGGTTAAAAATAAGATGCTAGGAACGGGGTTGTGTGGCCTGGTTTTTAAATATTGGACCACACCTCCGGCGTGGCTAAATGAGCTGTATGACCTGGCTTCGATTGGCAACGAGAGCACAAATTCTTCTTCTGGAATTGGACGCCGTCTAGTCTGCTAGCTCGTTCCCAGTGTTCGGGTGGAGTGGGAAACGCGCTGCCTACGACGTTAGGGTAGAGAAGCAGTAGGGTGTTTCGAGACCCTGGGGACTAGGTTCTAGACTACACGACGTTCTATCCTCATAATCACCGCCTTGGTAAACTCGTGTCTCGCAAAAGATGCAGTCGCCCATTTGTCTAAGCTCCGTTACATCATAATCAGTTGCCCCCGGACGGATTGTCTTTACGCCCTGTAGCTGGGTGGGCTCCATAATTTTGTACTTGATAGTGAGGAGTAAAATACTCACCCCTCTCTCACCTTCATTCCTTCCATAGCGTGACAAGCGTTTTACTGAGTGATGCCCTAATTAATGTTCGCGACCTGCACACAATCGAATGTGCTCTTTATGTACTTGAAGCGGGTTAGTTCATGATATGTTATCCACAGTAAACTGTTGTAATCGATGGTTCAGAGCCAATTTGAAACTGGTATTTTCACTCAGTAATTTATATCTCACTGACTTCTTAGTGTGTCTAACTTGCCCTCAAATCACTGTCCTGCTAGCAGGATGTCTGTCCGCCTGAGCACAACCTTGATACTGTCAAACAACTATCACGTGAGGGGCTACGCACAGTCCTATGTTGTACTGAATTAATCCTGTCAATGCAGGCGCAATCGATTCTCTTTATAACACACAACTGGTGATATATAGCTTGTCCACAGAAACTATCGTACAGTACCATGTATTGGTAAAGAAATAAAACAAGCTATAAATGCGTCGATGTTTGAACGTAGTAACTGGATAACAATCGATGACAGTAGTGCTTCCCTAACTCTCTGCTCGCTGACCTCTTGTAACTTGAAAAGTAACCGAAGATCCTCACATCGTTACTCATGTAAATTTACAGTGACCAGAAGAAACGCAGCCGAAATGAAAAATTTGTATGTCAGATGTGATTTTAGATAGCTATCAATATATATATATATAATTTACGTAACAATGAAGTAATTGATTTGAACTTAATTAATATAATTGTCGCTCGCTTTGTTTGTACAGGAAGTTTCTTAATTAGATAGTGTAACGGTCATAGAGAATAAATTGAATAAACAGTCGCGGACAGCCGACAAGGGGTGGTCCTCCAGGTTGGTAGTTGGGCGAGGTGCTAACAAACCCTCCTGTAAAACATTCATGTTAAGAAACACTCACATGCGGGAAGATTTCTCTGGAGACGAAACAATCCGGAGGTAAACTACTCCCCCACTCTGATTTCCGGGGAGGAGTGTGTCCAGGGGAAGCATCACGCAGCATACAAATAGAAATGAAAATAGGTACTTGGAACATTAGGAGACTATATAGGGCAGGGTCAGTTAAGGCTGCAGCGAGGGAATTAGCGAAGGTATAAATTAGATGCAGTGGGTGTGCAGAAGGTCACGTGGGGAAAAAGGGGGCACATTAAGAGCAGGGGATTAAAATTTTTTCTATGGGAAAAGAAATGAAAATCATCAATTGGGAACAGGTTTCTTGTACACCGTAGTATAGTATCAGCAGTGAAGAGAGTAGAGTTTGTTAGCGATAGGTTGTCATATATAGTGCTGAGAGGTCGCTGGCGTAATATCATTGTTGTAAATGTGCATGCACCAAGTGAGGAAAAAGTGATGGGTAAAAGGATAGTTTTTATGAGGAATTAGAGTAGGTTTTCGATCACTTCCCGAAATATCATATGAAAACTTTACTAGGAGACTTTAATGCAAACGTGGGGAAAGAGAATATTTTCAAGCCAACAATTGGACAGGAGAGTCTCCTCAATGATATTAGTGATAATGGGGTTAGAATAGTTACTTCGCCACATCAAACATCTTGGTTGTTAAGAGCACGATTTTCAACACCGGAACAAACTGAAATACATCTGGACCTTCCCTGATGGTAAGACTCACAACCAGATTGACCACGTATTGATATATAGGAGATGGCATTCGAGTGTACTGGATGTGCGAAGTTTTAGGGGAGCTGATTGTGATACAGATCACTATCTGGTGATTGCGAAGCTTAGGGAAAGATTAGCAGAGGTTAAACAGGCCGGACTGAGGTTTCATAGGCAAAGATTTAACCTGAGGAAGCCAAATGAGTTTGAGGTAAGGAAACAGTATCAGATTGAGATTACAAACAAGTTTGCTGCATTGGATAACTTGAACGTTGACGAGGACATAAATAGGACTTGGTAGAACATTAAAGAGAAAATCCAAACATCAGCGAAAGACAATCTAGGTCTGCACGAATTGAAGCAGCATAAAACATGGTTTGATGAAGTATGTTTAGGATTTTGGATCAAAGGAAGCGGGCAAAAATGCAGTGGATACAGGATCAAAACCAATAAAGTGTAGGTAATCTGAACAATGTAAGACGTGAAGTTAGCAGACAATTCAGGAAAAATAAGAAGGCATAACTGAGAGCTAAAATTGAGGAAATTGAAACTAACAGTATGATCAAAAACATTAGAGACTTGTACATTGGCATAAATGATTTTAAGAAGAGCTACCATCCTAGATGTAATATAGTAAAGGATGAGAAAGGTGACTTGGTGGCAGACTCCCACAGTATTGTGGCTAGTTGGAGGAAATATTTCTCCCAGCTATTCAATTTACATGGGGTTAAGGACGTTAGGCAGGCAGAAATACACACCGCAGAACCACTAATACCTGAGCCAAGTGCCTCTGAGGTTGAGTTGCCTATCGAAAAGCTGAAAAGACACAAATCGCCAGGTATTGACCAAATACCGGCAGAAAAGATAAAAGCAGGTGGAGAATAAATTTCTTGGAGATTCATAAACTTATTACTTCTATTTGGAAGAAGGAGAAATTGCCTGAGAAGTGGAAAGATTCGATCATAGTACCTATTCATAAGAAGGGGATAAAAGAGATTGTTATAATTATGGGGGCATTTCACTTTTGCCAACCACTTACAAAATATTATTCAAAATCCTGCTGTCGTGGTTAATTCCAAATGGGAAGGGAATAATCGGGGATCATCAATGTGGCTTTCGACGCAACAGGTCGACTATTGATCATATATTCTGCATTCGCCAGATACTTGAGAAAAAATTGAAGAAGTTCATTTACCCATTCTAGAATTCAAGAGGTTATGATTCAGTCAGTGGGGAGGTCTTATATAAGATTCTCATTGAGATTGGTATCCCTATGATACTTGTAAGTTTAAGAAAGTTGAGTCTGACTGAAACATACAGCCGAGTCCGGGTAGGCAAGAATGTATCTGACAGGTTCCCTATTAGGAATGGTTTGAAACAAGGAGACGCTCTAACACCAGAGTTTCTCAACTTTGCTTTACAGCACGCCATTAGGAGAGTTCAGGTAAACCAGGATGGCTTCAAACTAAATGGTACACTTCAGCTTCTGGCTTATGCCGACGATGTTAATATACTGGGAGGAAGCATACATAATCTAAAGGAAAATGCAGAAGCTTTAGTAGCTGCTACTAGCGAGATTGGACTGGAAGTAAGTGCGGAAAAAACTAAGTACATGGTCATGTCTCCAGATCAGAATGCAGGACGAATTAATAGTGTGAGGATTGATAATAGTACCTTCGAGAGGGTTGAAGGGTTTAGATATTTGCGAACAATTTCAACAAATCAAAATTCTATTGCGGAAGAAATTAAGGGCAGATTGAGGTCAGAAAATGTTTGCTATCATTCGGTACAAAATTTTTTGTCTTCTAGGTTACTATAAAAAAATTTAAAGATTAAGATCTACAGAACTGTAATTTCGACTGTTGATTTTTATGGGTGTGAAATTTGGTCGGTGACATAGAGTGAGGAAAGCAAACTGAGGGTGTTTGAGAACATGGTGTTGAGGAGAATATTTGGACCTAGGAGGGACGAGGTAACGGTGGAATAGAGGAGAGTGCATAACGAGGAGCTAAATGCTCTGTACTCCTCACCCAATATTGTGCGGGTGATAAAATAGAGAAAAATGAGAAGGGCAGGACATGTGGCGCGTATGGGTGAGGAGAGGGAGGTGTATAGTGTCTTGGTGGAAAAACCGGAGGGAAAGAGACCACTGGGGAGACCTAAGCGTAGAAGGGTGAATAATATTAGGATGGATATCCAGGAGGTGTATGTGGGTATAAGGACTGGATTGGGCTGGCCCAGGATGGGCACAGTTGGAAGACACTTGTGAGTGTGGTAACGAACCTTCGCTTTTCGTGAAATGCGGGGAATTTCTTGACTAGCTGCCAACCAGTTAGCTTCTCAAGAAGGGCTCTGCACCATGGAGTACGTAAGTAAGTAGATAACAGTAGTAGTATCCAGGGCGGTTTGGCCCACATTATTAAAAATGATCGGCTTTCGACTAGAAATGTAGTAGTCATCTTCGGGATGGTTGCCGTAGTGCATTCTGGTAATGTGGCCCCGTACGGTCTGGTAGAGGTACTTCCATCGCCCCCGCGCTAAAGGAGGACCACGTGACCAGACAACGTGATTAGTATTGATGCGTGCAAGAGTGTAATAAGTGCAAGAAATTGTCTTAGTGCATAATTTGGAGAAAGGCGGGCAACGCGCCATTTTTTTATCGAACCAGATTTTGGAGTTGGCCATTGTACAATATGTCGCTAACCTTAATTTAAATGTGAATTTAAATTCGGCCATTTTCCAAAATGGCGGGCAGCGCGCTATATTTGAATGAAACGTAATTTTAAGGTCTACCATTGTACAAGATGGCTGTCAGCGCGGGAAGTTTAAGATGAAATTTATGTCACTGAAAATGGTAGGTTTGGCTCTAACTATAAATGAATTTGAAGTTCTTAAGTAGGGAATCTTCCGAATTTGTGGGCACCGCGCTAGATTTGAATTAAACGTAATACGAAATTCGTAGTACAATCGCAAAATCTTTCACAAGTTCGAAGAGATTGGACAGTATTTTATTCACGAAATGGAGGTAGACAAGTTAGCGGAACGTGTTTCGGAGCCATGTATGTAAGTGCGAAAAGTGATTATCTAATTTTCGATTTTTCGAAATCGTTGCTTTAGGTAGTGAGCATCTATGTGATTTATCTGTTGACCAGTGTGCAGTCTCGAAATGTTCAGTAAAGGCGGGGTCAGGAAGTTGGAGGTCAGGATCTGAAACGATAGTCGTACGTTTGGCGTAAGCCATCAGTAAATTATAGAAAACGTATACAATGTATTTTTAATGTACATAAAAACATATATATATATCACATTTAATGCAATTTAGGTTTTGATCGAAAAAAGAAAAATAGAGAGCACATCACATCACCCCTTGGATGTATCTCTTATGTGTAGGATAAATCACATTGAAATGAAATATGGATATTGATTAAAAAACATAACTTTTGTTCAGGTTACTTCACATTGAAATGAAATATAGGTGTTGATAACAAAAAGTACGCATCACCCCTTGGATGTATCTCTTATGTGTAGGTTAAATATGTCTTGGCTAATAGAAGAGACAGTCCCTTGTCTTGAACAATGCCCTAGTACAGAAATTTCAAAACCAAACATCAATATCGTCACACAATGTCGCAATAGCTTCCTCTGGGTCCGCAAAGAATATTATCATGTTCTGTAAAAGTGGCGGTCTGAAGGGTTTACAAATCACGGTGAAATCTCTTACTGTTATCACAGCGTTTATCCAGTACAACTGTACATTTCAATAATGCTAATGTATAAAGAGTAAGCGGAACCAAACCATCACCTGAAACTTCTTGCGATTCCACAGCATACAGATACTGGTGGTACAATGTTCTGTCAGTCAGTGTAAACTCTGATAAATTGAATGTATAATGGAAAGCTGTGTGGGAAGCTAAATTTCTGAGTGATGGGGGCTGCCGTAGGCATACATTACAACTAAACGAGGGGTCTGAGGTACAGCTTCCACCCATAGGCTCTAGTATATGTTGAATTTCCTCAAAACAGGACTGAAGATCCCCAAACATCGCTAGCAGCCCTATGATACTGTAGGTATAGGACTGTAGGTGTGTTAAGACGAACTCACACTATACAGTACGTTTTGACGGCAAAAGGACACATATATTCCCAAATAAATTCAGAGAGATTGATGTTAGATTTAGATACACAAGATACAGGGATACCAAAAGAAGTAGAAACATCTATAATTGTAATTAAAGAAGTAACCGTCACATCCCCGAAAGTAATTTCATAGTTGGAATAGTCAGTGAAAGCTTCATACTCCTGCTGTTCCACCAGTCGGAACTGAAAAGATCCGATTACAAATGTATCAGCCTTCCTGTAGATATTTTCTAAAATATTGGAGGACGTTCTAGCTATGTGAAGCCCCCCTATGCAAGGGGTAACATTGTAATAGGACGTGAGTACACCCGCTATATAAGCAGGGTAACTTACTGTAATTTTACAGCAGATGTCTAATTCACAGAATGTCTGTAACAATTGATGCACAAATTGTAAATGTTCGAGTCTCGTGGGAGTGAAATGTGGTAACCATACGGCGTGCCCCTTCTCAGTCACCTGGGACTGTTGAGTTTGAAACAGACTGTCGGATCCGTCAAACGGTATGTCAGTAGGTCTCATGTGTGTATCTGCAAAAAAAATATCAAGTGGATTTTATATAGATGTGAAAGGCATTACGAATCTATCGCCAACAAGTACGATTTGTTATTTTCGCAAATGCCCTTATACACAACATTTAGGTAGATTGATCTGGAATTAATTTTGGCTATTTCCTCATCCGAAACGACACTAGCGTATCGTTACGGGAGGAATATCAGTACTAGTTGTTCACCAGAGACCCTGATTTACAGCAGGACTGTGGAACCAAATGTAGTTGTTATCCGTTTAGCGCCTTAAATGGGATACGGTCCATTTAGTATTAATGAGCTGATATTGACGGAAGCGCAGAAAGTGCTGGCAGTGACATCCTCGAATTTCTTTCCCAGATCCATCCTTTTTGTCTCTAAAGGGAAGAAAAACCATTGCATATAGTGGAAGCTCATACAGCAGAAATAAGTGCATGACGCACTATCTAAAAATAATAACTACCTCAAGTATCTATATAGCGTGTCGGGGTAAACGAGGCGTGTGGAGCCGCAACTCTGAAACAAACAAGATAATGCCGTCAGCATACGCCAGCAATAAACAGGGGTTGCTCATACACTGTAGCAAAAGTGTGTGGGGACTCCATAGGCAGAATTGTAAGTAATCTGTCTATAAATGAGGTAAATGAGTTTTATTTAGCGTGTGTCGATCATAAATGGATGTGTATCTTTTTTAGATAGAGAAAGAGAGAGAGAAAGAACATGGCTGGTAGATTCGACATACTGGACAGCAATACAAGACAGTACAGACGGTACAATGCTTTAGGAAGGCAGATTACGGCGCGCTTAATACCTCCTTCGGACAACAGTGACCCTGTAACACATTTTCTAGCCAGTGTGAAAGACCAATTTTAGCACGTGTTACGCGATGTAGGTGATAGCGATATGGTGGCAATAACAATTCAAAATCAGGTGAAACAAAATGACAAGCCGATCGGAATAAGTTTGAAACGGAAAGATAAACTATCCGCGGACGTGAAGGGGAGCGTTTTCGAAAAAGTCTCGCAGTCGAATTCTAGGTTCGATGCTCTGGACACGTTGGTCGTAACCGTGCATTCGGTGAGGACGCCCGTCGGTTTCAGGGAAACGTGCGATCAAGAGTAGGAGTACACCGCTCTCGGTAATGGCTCATCTAAAGAGAAGTATAGTGGTGGTGAAAGCGGAAGGGAACAGTTTAGCCCATGCTCTAGTAATATCTATTGCGAAGGTGGACAATGATCCGAATTATAAGGCGTATCGATAAGGCAGGAAGATACGCCAAGTAGTACAAACCCTACTCGAGACTACAGGAATTGATCTGTCCAACGGGGCGGTGATTCCCGAATTAGTCAGATTCCAGGAACATTTTCGGCAGTATAAAATAGTCGTCTACCGCGGTCTGAGCTGTCAAGATATAATGTTCGAAGGGCAGGTAGATTCCCCTAAAAGACTCAATATACTTTACGATTATGTCGAACGACATTATCACGTCATCGCTAAACTTACCGGCGCCATGGTCAAAAAGTACGTGTGTAAGGATTCAACATAGCGAGTACACACGACTTCGCGCACGTCTGCGCCCAGACGTATAGTGATTGCATGGTCAGTCCGACGTTCCCATTCGCGGAGGTTCGTATCCCCTGCGACGACTGCGATAGGGACTTTAGAAACCCCACGTGTTGCGCGAACCAGAAGCGGCGCACGTCTAACAGGAAATCAGTGCTCGAACGTAAGCGGTGTTACGAGACGTGCGGATGGCTCGTGACACACGAAAGTAACAAAAGGTTCTGTGGCACCTGTAAGGAGAAAAAAGAAATGGAGCACTTGTGTTACATGAGACCCATGCAGGACACGTTACCCCCGCAAGTGACAAGGTATTTTACGTCTTCTACGATTTCGAGACTAGCCAAAATAACGAGTACGCGGACGAGACTAATTTACACGTACCCAATCTCGTCTGCGTGCAGCAGTTTTGTTCGCGTTGCGAGAAAGTGGAAGATGTATGTGATTGTGTGCGATGCGGTATCAGGAAGCACTCGTTCTGGCAACATCCCGTGGGGGAACTGCTTTCATACCTAACAGAACCACGCCCTTGGGGCAATAAGTTAATCACTATAGCACATAACGCCAAGGCAGTCGACCTTCACGTCATTCTGAATAGAGCGATATTATTAAAATTGAAACCGGACCTGATAAGGAATGGTCTAAAAATCATGTGTATGAGAATGGAACACTTGATGTTTTTGGATAGCGTGTCCTTCCTTCCATTCCCTCTGCGCAAGCTGCCCGAGGCGTTTCGTCTGACTGCCACAAACTCATGTTACGCTCACTACTTTAACACTGAAGAAAACTTTGATAATATAGGACACTTTCCAGACCATTCGTATTATAGGGTGAATGAAATGTCTGAAGAGGAGAGGAGTGAGTTTCTCGAGTGGTACGAGTATCAGGGGCCCCCGTTCGACAAGAGGGGCTTGCTTGAACAATACTGCCAAGATTACGTTACGGTCTTAAATAATGCATGCCCAGTGTTTCGACGAGAATTCATGCAATTAGGGAAACTGGACGTTTTTCTCGAGTCAATAATTATCGCATCGGCATGCAACAAGGTCCTGCGTAAACTTTTCTGCAGCCCGATACTATAGGCTTTATTACTACTGTAGGGTACACCTGTAACCAAAACTACGGTGAGAAGTCGATGATGTGGCTGCTGCGTATTGATCTGGGGGACGGTGTAAAAATAATGCGCGGTCGCAACGGTCGCGAGTACAAGGTCCCCGAATTGCCCCATTTTAGTGTATACTTTTACTGCACCGAAACTCGAGCAATAATGAATTTTTGAATGTAATTTTCACGGTCATACGTGTCAAACGTTCCGTGACGCCATCATCACGAGTTGTGATACACTAGCGGAACGGGATAAGCGGACGATGTCAAGCCTGGACCAGATAATGCGATCGGGTTATCTGGTCAAGGTCCAATGGGAATACGAGTTTTACGAGTCGGGTATTGTGAAACAGAAGCCCGAAATGCTTACGAATCCCATGGTACAACAGATTCCGCTGCGTACCCGTGATGCCCTCTACGGTGGTCGAACCGAGGCCATGTGTCTCTACCATAAACAACGGAAATTGAAACCATTCAATATGTTGACATCAAGAGTCTCTATCCATACATATACTAATACTTTAAGTTTCTCCATAGGTCTTACAGTCATTCACGTGGACGTTGCATGTAGGAGCATAGAAGAATGCCTCTGTATGGAAGGTCTAATCAGATGTTCGATTGTTCCGCCAGACAGGTTATACCCTCCCGTCCTTACCTACATGTGTAATAATAAAATTATGTTCTGCCGGTGTAGAACATGCGTTCACACCCATCAGTGCGGAATGTACGCATACCGAGGATAGGGAGCCAGCCCTCACGGGTACCTGGGTAATGGATGAAGTTAGGTTGGCTGTGCAGAAGTGATACAGGATACTCGACATCCATGAGGTATACAAGTATCAGGTGACCCAATACATCCCCGAAACAGGCGAGGGGGGACTTTTCGTGAAATACAGTAATACATTCCTGAAATTGAAAGCCAAAGCTAGCGGTTATCCGGGCTTTGGCAAAGTGATGGCATAAGTTTGGATAGGGAGTGTATTAGGTTTAACGCCGCGAAACAAGGTTTGACCAAACTCTGCCTCAACTCGATTGGGGAAAATTGACGGCCCGAAGTGATCGAACGATAACTAAGATCATCACCGAACCCAAAAAACTGTGTGCTTTTTTTACCACGCCCAGTATCGAGGTGGCGAAACTCGTTTTTGCCAGCGATGACCTAGTCTGGCTCTCGTGAAAGCGCGGGGCAGAGGAAGATGTACCAAGTTTGCGTCATACCAATGAGATCATAGGCGCTTACGTCAACGTAATGGCGCGGATTCATTTGTATCGCTATCTGGGCAGACTGCGAGAGAATATCATCTATTGCGATACAGACTCCGTGGTATATATTCAAACGAGGGATGAACTCGTGTTAATTGAAACGGGCGACAAATTGATGGACATGACCTGCGAATTGCGATCCTGTGAATTTATATCTGATTTTGGTAGTGGTGGACCCAAAAGTTATGCGTACATTGTTATGACCGGCGGAACAGGCGAGAAAACAGTATGTAATGTAAGGGGCATAACTCAAAATTAAAATGCATGGAAAAAGTTAATTTTGAACTCATCAAGGACATAATTTTCAGGTCGGGGACAAACCCCAAATCGTAGTAGAGAAGAAATTATACGGAAGAGGAAGGGGAGGATTGGTCTTACTAGTCATCCAACCGGAAGACATAATCTAAAGGATTTCATTTCTGAAGTGACGGTGGTTATGTCACCACACATCCGGCCCCTTCGGGTATAAATAGGAGGGTTTCCTTGGGGAGAGGTTTTCCATTATAGGCTGCCTATCCATGAGTGGTAACATTAAATTTAAGCATCTGTTCACGTGCATAATAAGTGGACCTAGCGGATCTGTCAAGTAGTCCTTCTGCGTAAGGTTGTTGCAGAAACTCGACGTTCCGTGTACGGATAGGGATTTCGACGGCGGGGTGATCTGTTGCTATAGCGAGAAGAACACGGTTCCCTCGCGGAGAGAACTGCCGAATAGGAACGTACATTTTAACGAGGGCGTCACGACAGATTTTGAAAACGCTCGCGGCAGACCGTGCCTCGAGATCCTCTAGGATCTGTTGAACGACGTCTACTCCAAGCAAGTGTGTGACCTGTTTACGAAAGGCAGCCATCACCGAAACATCAGCGTGATTCTGATCACACAGAACCTCTTTCACCAGGGTCGTTATTGTAGGGTCATTTCCCTAAATGCGAAATATCTGATTCTATTTAAAAACGTCAAGGATAAGAATCAGTTCATATTTTTAGCCCGACAAGTTTACTCTACAAGGCCTAACTGGGCGCGACCCAACGACCACACACGTATCTATTTCCAGATCTGTCAGAAGATACGGATAATCGCCTGCGTTTTCGAACCGATGCATTCCCGAAAGAACACTCTATCGTTTACTCGCCAATATGTGTTGATGCGAGTAAAATCACGCCCTTCACGTACTCAAGACGGCCGAACCGTAACTGCGTAAGGCCATATTTTCTAACTGTAACAAGGAACTCGTGAATAGCGTAAGCGAGTGCATCCTTAATATCTTGAACGTAAATGTCAAATTGACAGGATGTAACACGCGTAAATTGCGAAACCACAAGGCCAAACTTGGTAAGGTGGCCGACAAGCGAATACCTCTATCTACCAAGAAGAAGCTCATGGTTCAACAGGGTGGACTCCTGCTCCCTCTGCTCAACGCTGTTCTGTCCGCGATCGCCAGCCTAATCGTTTATTCTTCCTCGAAATCATGTAACGTAAAATATATCTCCTTTCGGCCGAAAAGTTTCCACTGGCCCGAAAAAACCCTCCTCCTCTTGTTTCGGCCGTAAAATCCCACAAAAAGTATCCATATCCTCCTCCGTTCAAGAAGAGTAAGAAAAAGAAGAACAACACGCGAAAACGCGAAAAGCAACACCCCTACGACAAATGGGTTAAATTTGGTGAAAAGATGGAAGAGGCCGATATCACACGCAAGACTCGTATAAGGTCGATCGCGTATTTTCTACAGAAAGTCCCAACAGAGCCCGCATTCTGACGTAATGAAACTGTCTTGAAGAACAAAAAGAATCAGCCGCCGCCTCTGCCATCGCGATATTTCGATTTCGGGACGCCTACGGAACCTGTCGCCGTACCCTCCGCTTCAGCGGTATACGAGACGCCTAAGCCGAGGTTCACTTTCGGAGAAATCAGTGACGACGACGACGTTGATGATCGTTATTATAATGATGCTTTTGTTCGGTAGGGAGAATGTCGGACCCATAGCTAGTCCGTACATATTGCCATAAATCTACAACCGCCGCCTCTATCTCGACACTCGGTACGATATCAGAAAAGACGGTGACTCGTTCAAGATAGGCGATTCTACATTGCTCGTAGATACCGAATGCAATATCACAATTAAGGAAAAAGAATTTAGAGGGACGACCGGATTGTGGGAGCTATTGACGCGCAAGAGTGTGGATCGAAGGAATATCACGACAGACGATCAGAAAAAATACAAGAAAATATTGGAACTGCCTAACGCTCATTTAACCGACTAGCAGCCCGGCGCCGAAATACAGATAACGCGAGGATCTAAATATCGAGACGTCATTGCTCCACTCATCCCGCATATCAGGCGACGAGGTATCGAAACCGCGTTACGTCGCCGGTGGGCAAAGTACTGATGGACACCCGCCAAACTCACGGCGTTTTCGACCCTGCGAAAACTCGGTGTGGCGGTGAAGAATAAGAGGATGAAGAACAACCCCGACGATATCAGACACTGGCTAGAGAAGCAGGATGCTTATACGCTTCACTGACCGATCAGGAAGAGTTTCGCGCGCAACCCCTATACGGAAAATAACGTAATGCACGTTTGGGTATGCGACCAGGTCGACGTCCGGCCTCTCGGCAAATTTAACGATAATTACAATTACATTTTATCTGTCATTAACGTATTTTCCAAATTTCTATATTTGGTCTCTCTGAGGTCAAAGAAAGTTACAGCTGTTGCGTCGGCATTTATATCGATATTCGAGGACTCTAGTCGCCGTAGGCGTCCCGTCCAGCTTAGAACAGATAAGGGTAAAGAATTCTTAAATAAACCCTTCCAAGCGATGTTAAACTGCGAGGGCATTCAGTTTCAGGTGTGTGGGAATCCCTACGTTAAACAAAGCGTCAACGAACGCGTGCATCGGACGATTCGCGATAGGCTGTATAAATATTTCACCCACAAAAATATCTACAGATATATCGACGTTCTCCCAAAATTTGTCAGCGCATACAATGACACGATTCACTCGGCGACGGGTATGGCGAAGTCGCGAGTGACCGAATCGGACGTCCTCGCCATATGGAAGACGATGGAGTTCCGGAGACGTGGCTTTCGCGTCGCGAAGGCCAACTTTCGCGTGGGGACACTCGTGCGTATCAGGAAGGAGTAGATGAAGTTCGCAAAGATCTACGAGCAGAATTTTAGAACTGAGATATTTCGAATCGCGAAGGTGATAGAGAGGCGTCCGCGACCCCTCTACAAATTGGAAGATTTAAACGGGACGCCTATAGAGGGCCAGTTCTATCAGGAACAACTGACACGGGTTCGCGTCACGAGACGTACAGTGTATAAGATAGATGAAATATAGGACAAGTGGGTCAGACGCGGCATTTTTGATTATGTAGTCCACTGGATAGGTTATTCGAAAGACTTTGATTCCTTGATCCCCGTATCGATCGTGAAAGGTGTCCCACGTTGATCCGAAATAGTTTTACGTGATGTTGTTGAGTAACACCTCGAAGAATCTCTATCCGGATAATACGATAGCCACATTCACAGCCGAGTTGGCGCGGCTCGTAGACCTGGCTTTTTCCGACAATTGCGAGGTGGGCGTATGCGAATTCTCCTATTCTCCAAACAGTGTGGGTTCGTTTAAACACACGACAATCGTTGGCGATACTACAGGCTTGATATATTGCGATCTGATATCGCCTCATTTGATGGGTATAGCCCTCGTCCGTTGTATGAGAATGTTTATTTACCCGTCACTCTCGGGTCAATACCTGTTCTATAATGTCTACTATCTGCCCGTCGAGAAGCAGACATTTAAACATATAAGGATACAGATTTGTAATTGACGGGGAAGCCGGTCGAATTCAAGAGTAGCACGACGCCTTCAAAGGTTGTCTTACAATTTCGGCGCGTTTCGACATGGCAACAAAATAGCCTCGTCATCATCCCTGCCGTATATTTTATGCTTATGGATTCTCTCTTGCGGTACTACCTTCACCAGGCGGGTCGCTACAACAACCACAGCATAGGAACCATTTACGCGGCTCCACCCTTTCTTCAGAGTGGCTACGGTATCAGCGGTTTTTTCGCAGGAGTATGGCGCGTGGTTCGACCGGTCCTCTGGAGTGGTGCCAAGACTTTGGGGCGAGAGACGTTACGTACCGGAGGCGATATCTTGACAGCCATCGCCAGATCGACGGACGAACACCCTTGGGATATAATCTCGCGTCGCTTTAAAGAGAAGGCTCAAAATCTGATCGTTAAGTTTGGGGACGAGACCGCAAGCTCAAGGCAGGAGACGTCAAGCGGAAAAAAATGCGGGCAAGAAAACGAGGCTTAGAAAAATAGATAACTTCTCCTAAGGGGAATCTGTCTGACTGTCGCCGCCAACCGTGTCTGTGTCTCTCAGTTCCGAATTCGATATATTTGCCCCTAGACCTATACAGGCGTCTGTCGTCGAGACGACCGAGGTGACGTCCAAGCCCATAGCGTTTGCGAAACGGAGCGATCTAGATTTCCTGATCCCCGCCGGTAGTGACACGTACGTCAACCTAAACATAAAACTCTATATTAGAAGTAAACTGACCAGGGCTGACGGCACAAATTTCGACAACGCCGATTTAACTGCGGTGAGGAATAATTTTTTGCACTCGCTCTTCAGTCAA
>Ga0131853_10006976_pt1 | contig 20426 bp, 17 predicted proteins | sample TergutLab28metaG_FD_92764 | JGI IMG/M metagenome (GOLD analysis project Ga0131853, IMG submission 92764) | Labiotermes labralis P1 segment gut microbial communities from Petit-Saut dam, French Guiana - Lab288 P1 (version 2) (version 2) | ecosystem: Host-associated > Arthropoda: Insects >...
CGTGTTGTACTTTGTATAGGTAAGTTGCATTTTAAATGTATAAAACAGGAGGGAACATGGAGAAAGTTGTCGAAGTTAAAGGCTTAAAAAAGTCTTTCAAGCAAAATCAGGTTCTAAAGGGTGTAAACTTCCACATATACAAAGGAAAAATTTTTGCTCTGCTTGGCTCAAACGGAGCAGGGAAAACCACTTGTGTGAGAATCTTATCTACTTTGGCTAAGGCAGACGGCGGCACAGCCACCATTTGCGGCTATGATATTTTCAAACAAGCTGACGGTGTTCGAGGATCAATCAGCCTCACAGGTCAATATGCCGCTGTTGACGAAATTCTTACCGGACGAGAGAACTTGCACTTAATCGGAAAGTTAAAACGCCTGTCTGATTTTAGCAAGCAGGCGGATGAACTCATTTCTCTCATCAACCTTGAAGATGCTGCAGATAGGCGAGTTGCCGAATACTCCGGCGGTATGCGCCGCAGACTTGATATTGCAATGAGTCTTATGGGCCAGCCACAAGTGATTTTTCTTGACGAGCCAACTACAGGGCTTGATCCTCAAAACCGCATCTCCATGTGGGATATGATTGCAAAGCTTGCTGAAAACGGCACAACAATATTACTGACAACGCAATACTTGGAAGAGGCGGAATATTTAGCCGACCACATAGCTATTTTACACAACGGCGTAATCACCGCAGAAGGTTCGCCTGAAGAACTTAAAAAGATACTCCCAATTGGTGAAGTTTCATTAGAGTTTATGAACTCTGCTGACGTGGATAAAGCACAAGAATTGTTAAAAGATTATCAGTTCAAGGCAGGGAGGAAAATTATTGAGGTTTCAACTGATGGAAGCGCTACACAGCTCGCGGATATTCTTAACCGCATAAATGACAATGGTATAGCCATATCTCGGTTTACACAAAACCAACCGTCTCTTGAAGATGCGTTTTTAACTTTGATCGGAGAAAAAGGAGGCACAAAGCATGAATAAAGCAATTTCTGATTCATACACAATGTTCAAACGTTGTCTTGTCAAAACATTAAGAAGTCCGGAAGCTATGACGATGGCGATAGTAGTGCCATTTATAATGATGGTGTTGTTTGGGTATGTGTTTGGCGCTGTAGCTAACATTGAGGGGTTCAGCTATATCAATTTCATTGTACCTGGGATTATTTTGCAATGTATATGTAATTCATCCACCGCAACCTCTTTAAGTGTTCACAACGATATGACAAAAGGGCTTATTGACCGTTTTCGTTCTATGCAGATTGCGAAATCAGCTTTTATCTCTGGTCATGTGTGGCTGTCGGTAATTCGCAGTATCGTCATAACCATAGCAACCTTTGGAGCGGCTTTTATTGTCGGTTTTAGACCAACGGCAGGGTTATCAGAATGGTTGGCAATTGCAGGGATTTTAACACTTTTTATCATAGCCATAACATGGCTTGTAGTAATAATCGGGCTTATTTCAAAGGATGCCGAGTCTATAAGTGGCGCTAATTTTTTGCTAGTCATTTTCGTATTTTTAAGCTCTGCTTTTGCGCCTCCCGATACCCTGCCAACAGTTCTGAGAATGTTTGCGAGGTACCAACCAATGACACCGGTAATTGACGCCTTGCGAGGGTTGATGCTTGGCACGCCTCTTGGCAATGAGATAGTGGTCGCCCTTGCTTGGTGCATAGGAATAACAGCTGTAGGATTTATGCTTGCCGTGAATATCTATAAAAGCAAACTTACGAGGTGATTGCAATCTAAGCCTAAGGATTACAGTACAAGGGAGATTTTGATTAGAGACTCACACAAACATCTCCCGCATCATTTTCAGAACTTTTTTCTCAATTCTTGAAACTTGTACTTGTGAAACACCGATTTCTCCTGCGATTTCGCTTTGAGTTTTGTCTTGAAAATAGCGCATGAGAATTACTTGTCTCTCTCGAGATTCAAGCTTTAAGATCATTTGTTTAAGCGCTATAATATCAACTATATTTTCACTTTCACCTTCGTTTTGGTCAAGCTTGTCGATTAAGTATACAGGAGTCCCTCCGTCACCTTGATGAACCGTTGAATGAAGGGATTCCACTTCCATTCCAGATTCCATAGCGACAACCAACTCAGGGACTTCGATTCCGAGCGCCTCTGCCACTTCGGATAGAGTCGGTTGTCTGCCGCTTTTTTTCGCAAGAGCGTCACTTGTATATTTCGCCTTAATCGCGATTTCTTTAAGAGGTCTCGAAACTTTTATCATGCCGTCATCCCGCAAAAATCTCTTTATTTCGCCCATTATCATCGGAACAGCATATGTAGAAAACTTAACTTGATAATTTAAGTCAAACTTATTTATACATTTTAACAGACCGATTGAGCCAATTTGAAATAAATCATCAGCGTCATAACCACGATTTGTAAATTTGCGCACGACACTCCAAATAAGCCCCATGTTCTCTTCCACGAGCTTCTCTTTAGCTTCCTGGTTTCCATCTTGAGCCTGTTGTATGAGTTCATATGTTGTATTCATATTACTCATCACCTGACCCGACTTCTCCGATTTTTTTTGTCATAATGATAGTCGTGCCTACATTTTCTTCAGATGTAACTCTCGTGGAATCCATAAACATTTCCATGACGGTAAAGCCCATGCCGGAACGTTCCATCTCGGGCTTTGAAGTATAGAGCGGGCTTCGCGCTTCTTCTATGTTTAAAATGCCCTTTCCTTTATCCGATACGACAATAGTAACTGTATTATTTGTGTCAAGCGTTAGGTTTAAAGTGATTTTGCCGGGCGAATCTTTATCATAACCATGTATGACTGCATTTGTAACCGCTTCCGAAACGGCTGTTTTGACTTCATTAAGCTCATTCATCGTTGGGTCGAGCGCCGCGATGAAACCTGCTGCCACGATTCTTGCAAACGATTCATTTTCACTCTTAGCATCCATAACGATATTAACTTCGTTTAATATTTCCAACTCCATCCCCCTTTCTGCTATGTTCATCTGATGTACTCAACCGCTTCAGAAATTGAATCATACTGATCAATTATTTTGCTAAGCCCCGACATACTATAAATTCTTAAAATACATTCGCCCATGCCAGTAACAGCTGTTTTGCCATTTTTTTGAACTGCGTTTTTATATCGTCCGATTATCATGCCTATTCCCGAGCTGTCTAAAAAACTAACTTTGGCAAAATCAAAAATGATATGCTTACAATTTGATTTTTCGTATTCATCGTCAATTTTTGTTTTATATTTTTCAACTGTGTGATGGTCAATGTCTCCGTCAAGTTTTACAATTAGCACTCTGCCATCAGCCTTTTCTATGTTTATACCCAATATGTCCACCCCTTAAAAAACTAAAGCAAACAATAGCTTGCTTATTTTCCAGTAATTTCCATAATTATAACACCAGTGCGTGAAAATTGCAAGCAAAAATTATTATTAATACAAATAAAAGAGTGGATATCAAAATTCAAAAAATTTCAAATTTGCTAAATGGGAAAATTCTAAGCAAAACCCTTGCGATTATTTGATTTTGCGTGAGTGGTCCGATTATTCTGCTGTCGAGGCTCTGCATTCCGTTATCTCCTGTTACAAAAAATTCCCCTTTATTAAGCAAAAAGCTTCTATTTTGGATATCATAAATTACTCCGTAGCTATATTGATAAATTTCTTCGCCGTTTACAAAAACTATGCCATTCTTAACTTCTACGTAATCGCCTTCAATGGCAACCAGACGCTTTATAATTGTTATGTATCTGCCGTTTTCATAAATTCTGCTTGCTACAAAATCGTTATGTGAAAACCTTCCTGTTAATGCGGAGAAACGTGATATAATTACATAATCACCCGATAAAAAAGTAGGTTCCATAGATGGACCGTTAACGACAGCCGGCCAAAAAAACATAAAAAGCCCTGCCAGTATTGCGGCTGATAAAAGTATATCAACAACAATAGATTTGACAAAGCTTTCTTTCTGTTTTTGCGGCATTTTAACAAGCTTCCAGTCGTCAATTATATCATAAATCGCTCTAGGCTCGTATCCATCAACATTTTTATATTTTTGTCCCATAACTTCAGCCTCGTATAGATTTCTTTTTGTTAAACGCAGAAGGTACAAATCTGTAAGCTTCTTCTTTATCTATTTTAGTTAAATACCGCGTTGCGATTTTCTCGCCGCATTTTGGGCAAAAAATCGCTCCGTGATACTTAGCAAAGTCTATAGTTCCTTCAATAATTCTGTTATTATACATTTTCACAAAATTACTTTCGCCAACTTTTTGATACTTTGCAATAAAGCATTTACAAAAAGCACAGCTTACATCAAGAACATGACTTCCTCGTATTTTTTTACAGTTTGGGTTCTTATAAACTTCCATTATATTTCTTCACCAATTGAACTATTTCTAAAAAAGTGTCCTCCAAGCATAAACTTAGAGGACAAGCTGCACCCCACAAGAGTCGAACTTGCGGCCTTTCGCTCCGGAGGCGAACGCTCTATCCACTGAGCTAGGGGTGCAAAGTGCAGTATATATCGGTATTATTTTGCTTTATCATTCAGTGCTTTTAACTCGTCTTTTAAGTCAAGACCTCGCTCTTTAAGTCTTGGGCTGATCGTTTGAGACGTAATAACCCTTGATATAAATCTCAAAGAATCATCAAACTGTCCGAGTTTCATAGCAAATCTTGCAAGCAAATAGTTAACAGTGTTTTCATCTAGCCCGCAAAACGGCAATGATTCTTTCGTAAATGCTTCTATAAAATTTTCATAAGCCTGCTTAATATAAGCGAGCTCACTTTGCTCGTCGCTTTTGCGCTTATAGAGCCATGAAATTTTCATGCAAATATAAGCTTTCTCGTTAAGCTTTCCTTTTTTAGCTATGCAGCTTAAAAGCGCTAATTTATAATCAGCCAAAGCCGCGTCAATGCTCATAATAGGCGGATGTGGTTTGTGTTTATACTTTGGAGTAATTTCTGCAAGAATGTATTCCGCTTGGCGGTCGTTGATAGATTGAAAATTATTCCTAAGGGCACAGTAGCCGCAGTGCGGGCATAGAAGAGCATCATACAAAAGAGGGTCGACAGGAGTATACGTAGGCATAAGATCGTCGTCAACGCCTTGAAGCTTCACTTTTGTTTTAGTCGTGTAAGCTTTAAACGGCTTATCACAGACAGGACATTCAAAACTTTTTTCAAAAATAAAAGACATAAGTTCCGGATCGTAGCCCGCTACCTCGTCATGGCTTACAGGTGTGTTACTCATAGCCGTTTCCTCCTTAGCTTTAGTTTTTAATATTCTGGCAGGTCGTAATGCCTCCAAACCGTCATATATATATTCCATTTTAATACCCCCGGAATAAATTATACAGCGAGTATATTATATCACCTTTTTTTTCAAAATGCTAGTAGTAAAGTTTTCAAAGTTTTCAAAGCGTTAAATCTTGAACTTTTTCGAAAAATTTGTTAATATAGTAATATGAATATTTATGAAATGTTTGAATATCCGTCTGCGATCCTTTCTGTGCAGCCATCTGAAATTGTTATTGAGGCATCGGGCAAATATGAAGGGAGTTTTTATGCTGAAAACATAGGCGGTTATCATTTAATGGGCATGGTGTCGGTTAAAGATGAAAAATATATTAATATCATCGATAAAGAGTTTTCTGAAAACAAATCACGCATAAGGTTTTCGGTTGATTTATCAGAACTTAAAGGCGAGGAAGTTATAAATACATATGTCACAGTAACATCAAACGGCGGAGAAATTATTCTTCCCGCCACTATTAAATCTATGCCTGACTTGCTTGAAGTAATAGGCGATTTTCGCATCGCATCTTTAAAAGAATTTTACGAATGCGCAAAAATTCACAAGCGTGAAGCGGAGGATTTATTTTATTCGAATAAGTTTAGGCTATGGCTAAAACAATTGCAATATAAATATATTGATGTTTATGACATTATCACAAAGGACAAGAATGCAGAAAGGGCGCTCAAAAATTTTTTTGTGCTTAATAAGTTTGAAAATCCATCGGCTCTGCAATTGTTTAACAAAAATGTGCAGAACTTAAGAGTTTCGCAGAGAAGTTATGGACTGCCGTTTACGGCAGAAATTTCAAAAACTGAATTTATAAATAATGAAGAAGGCTTTTTTCTAATTACAAATAAGGATATAAATGAAATAACAGTTAGTGCGAAATCGGACTTGGAAATGATTAAATTTGAAAAGCAGGACGTTTCAGTCAGATCACAAACAAAGCTTTCTTTTTCTGTGAAAGTAGGCGCAATTCAAGCGGCGCAGCTCAGAATTAGACGTTTGCCGTTTTTCAAAGATAGAATATGTATCAGTTTTAATTCAAAAAGAGGGATTGTCGAAGAGTATTTTGATGTGACGGTAGGAGAAGTCAGCTTTAAAGGCCAGGAAGAGCAAATCGCTGCAGGGCATAAGATGCTTTTAGATTATCGGCTGACAGGTGGCTTTGAACATCTTAAAAAGGCTATGGCTATAGCAGGAAGGTTCGTAAACAGTCGCAGACTGTCTGTTCCCGCGCTTTTATTTGCCGTTTTAGTATGTATCGAAGCTGATGACGTTGAAAGTGCAAGGTCAATTCTTAATAATATCGAGAGGCATAAAAGTTATTATAGGTTTAACAATATTGAAGTTTTTGGAGAAATTATGTTTTTGTCGGCGCTTTGTGATTTAAGAAAAAGGAAACCTCTTGAGCGTTCTCGCGAATTAAAAGTTCTTGAAGAATGTGAGGCTGAACATGATTTTTCTGTGTTGCCTTTGTTTCTCGGCATTTTGGAATTTGAAAGGTTGAATCTTAATAAAGCAGGCGAATATTTTAAAAAATGCTATGAAAAAGGATGCAGAAGTAGCTATTTTTTCGGATATTTATATAGATTTTTTCAAAAAGAAGTTAAGCCCGGCATGGAAGAAGTTTTAGACTGGTTTATTAATCGAGTCCTTTCAGAAAATATCGATTTATCTAGTTTCATAATGCGAAATAAAAAAGTGCTTAATGAGCAAATATTTTTTGACAGAGGCACGATTCATAAGCTTTATGATAAATATAAGCAAAGCTTTTTGCTTGAAATAATTTGCAATTCTCACATTAAAAAGGGCGATTTTTCTAAAGGAGAATATGAATATTATAAAAAAGCCGAACAAACAAAAATAGACGGCATTTGTGGGGCAATTGTTAAGGCGGCTAAAAACACAGATGACGAAAACATAAGCCGTTATACTATATCAAGATTTTTGAAAGAACCGCAGGATGATGATTCTGTCGCATTTGTATATCATTTAATTATATCCGGGAAAAAATATAGCGACTTACTTGCTTCAAATAAGTTGGACATAGTTGAATTTGGTAAAAACGCTATAAAACTTTCAAACAAAGGAAGGCATTACAACAGTTTATATAAATATATGTTAGATGTTTCAAATGATGATGATTCAATTAAAGCTTACGCAGACGAGCTTGAGCGAGTGCTTTTTGATAGCTTATTCGGTAAGCTGATTGAATTTGAAAATACATCTGTGACACATATGTGGGTTTATGAAAGCGAATGCGTTAATACAAAGGTTTACGCCGTCACAGGTGGTCAAACGAGGATTAAAACTAACAATCTAAATGACGATTTTGAATATGTATGTTATGATATTAAAACTGCGCTTATCGTAGATGCCAATATGAAAAAGCGTAATACGATTGAAAATGCAGATTTTAAGCTTTGTCTGCATTTATATAAAAAAGGGTACTGCTCTGACGAGTTGATGATTTTCTTATCGAGCCGCATTATAAATGGTGGTGGTTATGCAGACTGCGCAGTTGATATTTTAAACCAAACGGTCAGTATTAAAAATATTTCTGATGAATTTAAAATGCAGGTTTGTGCTAAAATCGCAAGCATTATGTGCGAAATCGGCAACTATGAAAAAGCATATGAATCGTCTAAGGGCATTCGGGATCATTATTTAAAAGATCAGCATTTGGCGTGCATGATTGATGCGTTTATTGACAGCCGTTCGTTTGATAAATTATGTGAACTTATTAATCAAAGATCAAAAATTATCTCGGACGATTTAATGATTAAAGTTATAGACCAAATAGTTGAAGATGGGGTTTTTGCTCCACAAGTCGCAAGTTTTGCCTTTGCGCTTCTGATGCGCGGATGCTACTCGCCATTCGTGCTTGATGCGGTTATTAAACATTATAAAGGCGGCAATGTGGAATATGAACAGCTTTTTATCAAGCTCTTAAATTCAAACATAATGTCGGCTGAAATTGCTGAAATTGTTATTAGAAATAATTCTTATTGCCCGCCGCTTAACGAAACTGCTCAAAAAGCGTTTGTGAATCTTTATGAAACATCGCATAACCATCAAAACGAATATATAGAGATATTTACTTATTTCTTGATTTATGAAATAATTGTAAACGGTACTAAATTAAAAGCTTATACTATAGAAGTTTTGGAAAAAATATATGAAGAGAGTTCGGACAGACTTTTAGCATACGCATTATGTACTTTTTACTTGGAAAACAGAGCTCGTTCATCTAAATCGGTTAAAATAATAAATGACGCATCTGATTTTATGGAAGCAGATGGTATTGTCATACCGATAATTAAAAAATGGAACAATTTAGAAGTACAGATTGCTCCATATATCCAAAAAAAGCAGCCGTTTTTTTACAAAACTCGACCCGGAGCTTCGGTGTTTTTGTACTATAAACTTGATAATGATGTTGAATTTAAAGTAAAGCCGATGAAATATTTTAGATTTGGGATATATCTAGCATCTGTCACTATGTTTTATAATGAGAAAATAACGTACTGCATAAGCGAAGAAATGCGTTCAGGCAGCATACTGACAAAGGAAGAGATATTTGTAAATCGCTCTATATCAAGCTCGGAAAATTCGGGCAAGTTCTCAGAGATTAACAGCGGCCTCATGTATCTTGAAAAATCAAGATATGACAGAGCTGAGAGCGCTATCGAAAGATATTTAAGACCGCCGAAAAATGTTGTCGGTAGAATGATTTAGGGCGTGTAATATTAAAAGGAGATTCAGCTTGTGGGAATTTTAGAACTTGGCTTAGAAAAAAGGCTATATTTGGGCATAGATTTTGGAACGACGAATTCTGTTGTCAGTGTTTATAATGCTGATACGCTTGAAGTGCAGACTATCCCGATTGACGGCAGTAACATATTCCCGACAGCTATCCAGTTCGAGCCGGATTCTGAGGATGAAAATAAGCTTATGCGCGTTTTTGGCGTGCAGGCTAAAGAAGCGGCGATAATCTATCCGCAAAGCACTGTTTTGTCGGTTAAGCGGCTTTTCGGCAATAAAAACAAAGTTGATATTGCAGTTGAAGGTAAGCATTTTTCATTCACCCCTGAGCAAGTGGCAGGTGAAATACTCTCATATATGAAGCAGAAAACTGAGGAATATATAGAGGACGAGCTTGGAGTTTTTACAGAGTTTGGCGGCTGTGTAATTACTGTGCCCGCAAACTCAACAGATAAGCAAAAAAAAGTGACGAAAAAAGCGGCGATTCTAGCAGGATTTAACGAAGATGAAGTGTATCTTCGACTAGAGCCGGCGGCGGCATCAATAAGTTATGCAATCGGTGAAAAATCTGATAAAAAAGTTTTGATTTATGACTTCGGCGGCGGGACGTTTGACGCGTGCATACTTGAAGTTCGCTCATCAAAAGACGGTGAGCCAAACATCACGATTTTAAGCACTTACGGAGATAATGATCTTGGCGGCAACGACATTGATAAAATCATTATGGACATGGTTTATGAACAATTTAAACAAATTACTAACAACGAAATTGACCTTTTTGACTTTGAAAAAGATGATGGTGTTTCTGTTAGAAGTAAAAAAATCGCGATTATAAGACTTTTACAGGCTTCAAATCAAGCAAAAGAACGCCTTTCAAAATCAAAAAGCACGAAAATAATACTTGCGCCCTTTATTCAGGAGCCAAAAATTGTCAATGTTAACATGGAAATAACATGCGATGACTTTTACAAGCATAAACGCATTAATAAGCTTGATGATTCGGACAAAACTTTCGAAAAATTTAAAGATAAAAGCGTTAACGATATTATAGACATTACTTTCAAATGTATGGACAGCTGTATGAAAGCGGCCGGCGTTACTTCAGAGCAAATTGATGAAATATTTTTAGTAGGGGGAAGCTCTTCCCTTACGCTAATTGGCGAAAAAGTTGAGAAACATTTTGGCAAACCGCCTTTTCGGTCAAAGATCAGTCCAGCGCTTAGCATCTCGCAAGGAGCGGCGTATTATTGCAATATGATAACATCTCCATCAGAAAAAATAATGTCAATTAATGAACGAACTGTACATCCACTTGGCCTTGAAATTTCGGGCAGGCGATTTTTAGAAGTTGTAAGACGCGGGATGGATATACCTCCCGGCGGCCTTACTGTTGAGGCGGGCGAACTTCTTATGACCAACCTTGACAACGCGACGAGTATGGCCATAGTCGTTTATGAAAACGCAGTCGCGGAAGAGGGCATTTTGCCTGCGGCGGTTAGCGAAGAAGGTATGAAACGACTTGGAGGCACGTCGCTTAGGGGCATTCCTAAAAATCAAAAAGGTGCAGAGCGTGTAAAAGTTATTTTTAATATAAGTCAGGATAATATGCTGAAGGTGACCGCAAGCTCGACAAGCACAGAAGGTGCGGTCACAGAGCTTTCGGTAGACGATATGTATTAATTAAGATGCAAGGCGGCAGAAGCAAAACGCAAGAATTAAAAAGTGTGAGGTAGTATGCCAAACGATTTTTTATTCGATAAAAATAGCAATGAGCTTCAAAAATTGTCTGAGCTTGTTAAAAGCTCGGGTGATTTGTCTTGCCTTGACGACAACGTATACTCAGAGCTTCGAACGTATTTTAAACCGCTTGCGGATTCATGGCTTGAAAAAATTATTAGCAGGTATGTTTTGGCGGGTAAGTCAGAAATGCTTCTTGCTCAATATAACGAACAGCTCAGAATATCCGAGCGGATGGAAATGCTGTTTTCTAAAGTGCTTAAGTATGAAACGGTAAATCATTCGGCAAAAAAGCGGGATTTAACAATACTTGAAGGTATAAAAGAGACGATGAGGATTAAAAAATCGGGTGTTAAAGAAGGAACGGATGAGTTTAAAAGAGGATATTTAAAAATTAAGCATAAAAACCCACTTGATATCACCATTTCAGACGAAGATAAGGAGCAAAACTTCAAAGAATGCTTTGAAAAATGGGCAACTCTTTCAGGAGATGAGTCCGTAACTGATTTTGCAAAATCTTTAAAGCGAGATTCTGAAGTTTCGTTTAAAATTAAAAAGAATATTTTGAAGAAAAAAACAAATTACGAAAAAATGTTATCAGAACTGATTCTTGAGTTTAAACGTGATATAATTTTGTCTGAAATTGGAACTTTTGAAGAGATGATTAATCATTCTGTCAATTTACTGGAGCAATCTGAAGATCAAAATATTAAAGACTTTGCGCTATTTGTCAAAAATGTTTATAATGAGCTTTTGCAGGTAATTAAAAATACAGGTATTGAAGTTATAAAGCCGGAACCTTATGAAATGTTTAACAGTAAAGAAAACGAGGTTTTAATAGCCGAAGAAAGTTTGGGTTTTTTAAAAGGGCAAATTATCAAAACGGTTCTTTGTGGGTATAAACAGGGCGGCACTGTTATTTTACGTGCGAACGTTATTGCGGCTAAGTGAGGATTAGTGGATATATGTCAGATGTCTCTAAATTAATTTTAGGCATTGATTTAGGCAACGCAACATCATGTGTTGCCGCTTATAATGCGGCTAATGAGAGTTCGGAAATAATTGATTTCAGCGGCGGCTACGCTAAGGCGTCTGTTCCTACGATGCTTAAACTGACGCCCAAAACCTTAGAGTGGACGTTCGGAGAAGACGCCGCAATAAACATAGGCGATAGCGATGAAGTCAGCATTTCGGGGCTTGTTTCAATGCTTCGAAATTCGAGCGGCGTGAGCGTTCAAGACGTATACTACCCTGCCGAAAAGCTTATCAGCATGTTTATTAAAAATCTTTTGGAGAAAGTTTTATATTTAAATCCAAATTGCGAAATATTGAAAATTGTCATAAGTTTTGACGACTATATAGGCAAAAGGGCTCTTATAAAACTTTCTGAAGCTATGAGCAATGTCGGTATTAACAAAGAGATCTTTTTATATAGAAGCGATAGCGACTGCATACTAACGAAAACTTTGTATGAAAAAAGTCTTGCCTGTGGCAAGGTTATAATATTAGATTACGGAAGCCGGGAGCTTATCGGCAAAATTTTTGATGTTTCAACGGTTGGTGAAAATTATAACGCAAACGTTGATTCACTTAACTGGAGCGAAGAAATAGGCACTTCGGCCATTGAAAACGACATTTTGAACCTTATAACCACATATTATTGCGAAGAAACAGAGCAAGTTAAAGAAAGCCTTTCATTTGAAACAAGGTCGCAGCTTAAGCAGTTTGCCTTGCAGCATAAAGATTTATTTTTCAAAAAGGGGATACTTACTAAACCTTCACAACTGTATTATAATTTTGCCTACCCTCCTTTTCGAAAAACGATAACATCGGAAGTCTCTGAACAGATGATTTCAAAGTATAAGCAAAATCTTAGTAAATTTTTAAACGAATTGGTAGATGATAATGACATTTCGCTTGTAATTTGTGTCGGAAGCGGCTTCGAAATGTTTTGGGCAAAGGATTTTGTTAATGAGCGCTTTAAAGATATTAATGTTATATGCTCAAAATCTCCCAACTATGCTCAGGCGGAAGGCGCGGCGATATTATGCGCACTACAGTTAGGCATTTGCGAAGCTAAGCCGGTTGAAATTAATGACAGTTTTAAAGCGGTTAGAGACATAGGCATTTTCGCAATAAGTGATAATGAAATGAAATTTTTATCACTTATTGAAGAAGGAGCGCATACTTTAACCGAAACTAAAAGACAAGTCGTCATTTTAGCTGACAGCACCGAAAATGATGCTTACATTGACATTTATGCAAAAAGTATCGACTATAGTCCTAAAGTTATTGAACGCTTTTTAGTCCCCGGCCTTCCTATTAGGCCAAAGGGAACTATGAAGCTAGGGGTTTCTCTTAAATTTATTAACCGATCGGAATTAATGATAACTTTAGAAGATGACGGATTTGGGGAGATTTTTCCAAAAACTGATTTTATTTACTCAACAATTATGAAATATTGACACCCTGATTAAAGTTTGGAGTGAAGCTTTTGAGTGTTACAGACTATAAAAAATTAATTACAGAAAAAGGTGGCCTTCCCGAAAATTGCTACATTCTCGGCATTGACCTTGGCACGACTAACTCAGTCATAAGCTTCTTTGACAGCTCATCTAAAAAGCCGGAAGTTATTGACCTTAGCAACGGGTTTGGCAAAGCCCCCATGCCGTCTGTCGTGCAATTCAGAAAAGATGACTATACCGGCGAGAGCGAATGGGTAATCGGCGAGGAAGCCTATCGCTCAATGAAAATTTACCCTCATACGACTGTACGCTCAATTAAACGTCAAATGGGTACTTCTGAAAAAGTTATGTTGGGCAAAACAAGCTATAAGCCTGAGGAAATTTCAGCTAAAATACTTTCGGAGCTTGTGAAAAGCTGCTATAATCTTAACCCAAAAGCGGAAATAGCAGGAGTTGTTGTTTCTGTACCTTATGACTTTGACGATGCTGCAAAAAAAGCTACAGTTCGAGCATGTGAACTGGCAGGCTTATCAGACAGCCTGATCTGCTTAATTGAAGAGCCAAAAGCGGCCGCACTTGCATACAATTTCAGGCATGATTTAAATAAAAGCGAAAAAATAATGGTTTTTGATTTTGGCGGCGGCACGCTTGATATTACAGTATTTCATGTTGTTGACAAAGATGATGCTTGTATTAAGCTGCAAGTAATAAGCGAAGGCGGTGAAGCCTCTCACGGTGGAGATAATATTGATGAAATTATTTTAAATGAATGTTATCGCATTATCGAGCAAAAAACAGGGCAGTCAAAAGAAAGTATCGACATTGAAAACCAGGTAGATTTGATAATGAAAGCCCGCGAGTCAAAAGAGCGCCTATCGGGTGTTAAAAGCTTTCGTATCCCGTTTACGTTTTGCATCCCGCCGTTTGTTGAGCAGATTACGCGTGAGCGTCTTAACGAGATGATAAGCGATTTCATTGAAAAAACGAAAAACCTCGTTATCAATACGCTTAATGATGCGTATGCCGGGGCGGTTTTGCCTTCTGAAATAGACAGGGTTCTTTTAGAAGGCGGTTCGTCACAAATGCCGTGGGTACGGGATATGCTTGTTGAGATTTTTGAAGATGAAAGTAAAATTTATTCATCTGAAAGACCGGCGCTTGATATTTCACTGGGCGCAGCGTATTATGCGGCGATGAAAATGGGGCTTTTAAGCGCTGACGATATTGCTTTGCAAGGTCCTGCCGTTGAGTTTGAAGTCGTCACACCACACGACATAGGCGTTGAAGTTGCTGCGCCAAACGGTTCACAGTTTTTTGCACTTATAAAGCGTGGAACACCGTATGTTCTTGCAAAAAGAAGCCGCTTGTTCACACTGTCGGGCAGCACAGATGAAGATATGACTTTATTTAAGCTTAAAGTACTTGAACGAATCGACAAAGATGATGATATAGATAAATGTAAAATGATAGGGCAGTTCGATGTTAAAGGGCTTCCAAATCGACCAAGCGGCAAAACCAAGCTTAAAATAACATTATCTGTTACAGAAGATGGCGGACTTGTAACCGGGTCAGCTGAAGATATGGGCTTTTCAGACGAGTTTGAACCGAGCGGGATTAAAGAGACATTAAGGAGCGATTTGACATGGGATACTTAGGAATAGACTTAGGAACGACAAACTCAGTTGCTGTTATTTATAACGACAAAACTGATGAAATTGGTGTTGTATCAATCGACGGAGGCGATCAAATTTTGCCATCTGTCGTAAGTTATACAGATGACGGTGTCATCGTAGGCGCGGAAGCAAAAGCGGGCGCGGTAATCTATCCTGAAGACACGATAAGCTCTGTTAAGCGAATTATTGGCTCTGATGAAGTGATTTTAATAGGCGATGATGAAATTACGCCCGTTGAAGTCAGCGCGCAAATACTTTTTAAGCTTAAACAGGCCGCAGAAGATGAGAGCGGCGAAATTTTTTCGGAAGTTGTAATTACTCATCCGGCATATTTTAATGACCGCCAAATTTTCGCAACAAAACAGGCAGGGTTCATGGCAGGATTTGAAAATGTCTATTTGTTGTCAGAGCCGCTTGCAGCCGCTATTGAGTACGGATATAAGCAAAATTATGCCCAAACGCTTTTAGTTTATGATTTAGGCGGGGGCACGTTTGATGCCTGTGTTTTAGATGTTTCTAACGATTATGACGGACAAGAAATATTTCAAGAGCTGTCAGATGTTGGCGACATGAATCTGGGCGGTGATGATTTTGACGCAGAACTGATAAAATACATGAAGGATCGATTCAAAGATGATACAGGAATTGATATAGACAATTTAGACAGCATAGAGCGTAATCGCGCTGTTCAAAAGCTTAAACAAGAAGCGGAGCAGACAAAAATCAAGCTTTCGGCCTCAAATAATGCAACTGTCAGAATAAACCCGCTTATAATTCATGACGGCGTGCCTAAAAATCTTGCGTTTGAAATAAGCCGAGAGGAATTTGAAGCATTAATTCGTCCATATGTTGAAAAAACACGCGAAATTATCGAGGAAGCTCTCCGTCGCGCCGGCAAAGAAGCCGATGAAATTTCAAAAGTGATTTTAGTTGGAGGGTCAACTCTTATACCAATGGTCAAACGTATGGTCGCCGGCTTTTTAAAAGAGCCATACCTGGCGACTGACCCGGCTAAAAGTGTTGCTATGGGTGCAGCAATTTTCAATTATTTGACTCATCTCCCAAACAGCATTGTCAAAATCGGGCAGGTCGCTCGCCAAACAATCGGACTTGCGGCAATAACCGACGTTGATACGATGAAGAGGTCGCTTATACCGATTATCCCGATGGGTACGCAAATACCTTGTAAAATTTCAGATGATAAATTTGTAAACGCAACAGGCGCACAGACGATTAATGTTGATGTTTATCAGTGGGATGAGCGATTTGAAAGAGACCGCAAATACATCGGCTCAGTAATGCTTTCGGGCCTTATCGGTGCATCACAATTTGAAGTTACTTATGCAATTGACGAAAATAACTTGTTTGAAGTGTTCGTTAAAGACCTTGCAACAGGCAAGATCGAGAGAGCAGAATTCGACAGGACAAAATCATCGCCCGCTCCGACAAGAGATGAAAAGCGCACAGGCGCAATTTCAAATGTCAATATTGTGTTTTTAATTGATACAACGAGTAGTATGGATTTTTACATTAATGGCGTAAAAGAAAGGGCGAAAACGTTTGCTGAAATTTTAAGTGCAAAAGGAGCAGACTTTAGGCTTGGGCTTATCGGCTATGGCGATTTGTACGAAAAAGAAAAGCCAACTGTGTATAAATTTACAAATGATGTCGCGAAATTCCAAAATCAAGTGCAAAACATACCACGCACATACGGCGGTGATATTCCCGAATCTTCGCTTGATGCGCTGGAAACCGGCGTAGAGCTTATTAAGTCAGAGCGAATTGATTCTTATGCCGAAAGAACGATTTTCATTTTAATAACGGATGCCCCGGCGCATGTGCCAACAAAAAGCAAAAAATACGTCGAGGACATTCGCGAAATGCTTGAAGTGAAATCCATTACAACTTATGTCGTAGCAAAAAAAGACAGCGCTAGCATAGAATGTTATGCTCCACTCGTTGAGTCAAGCGGCAAATATTATAATATGACTTCAGACTTCTTTGATATTCTAGATGATATTGCAGAAAGCATTGGAGAGCTAGTCAGAGTTGAAGAGGAGATTTTGAATTAATGAAAAAAGCGCTAATAATAATTTTAATTGCATTCACAATGTTGATTTTAACAGCATGTGACTCAGATACTGTTGATGAGGTAGTTGTAGGATCATTTATGCCTCTTCCGGATCAAGATTATGAATATGAGACAGACGACTCGGAAGAAGTCGGATTGAATATTGAGCTGCTTGGCGAAACGATAATTTCTGCAGGTCAGTTTTGGGAAGATTGGTGGAATATTGAAGGCTTGTTTTCTTCTGAGCATGTTCAATGGCTTGACTGGGATGAAATACCAGAGCATATATCAGAGAGGTTTGGGTTTGGCATAGCTAAAATCTTGCCTTCATCAGGATTTAAAAGTTTAGAGGATATTCGAGGTTCTTTGCTTAATTATCATACAGAAGATTGGGTCGATCGTGAGCTTGCGCATGGGGTTGCTTTTATTGAGTATAACAATGTTTTATACATTAATGGAACGCGGGCGGGCTTTCCTCGACCGAACTGGGAAACGGCAGAGCATGAGCTGTTGGATGCGAGCGTAGTAAACACAACAGTGCAATGGGGTTCTTGGCATAGAGAGCCTTATGATAGCGCATATCCGTGGGAAGTTGTGTATCAATTTAGATTTATAGACGGCAAGATTGGCATCATAGAAGTATTATCAGGAGATACGTTTGGTTCTCCACTTGAAATTATACGACAGGAGTAAAAATGTCAACATTATTCATCCCGGCCTCTGACAGGCCGGCTAAAACTCCATATACGTTTATTATAACAGGTATAAATGTCTACTCTTTCGAGGAGGCTCTTTATCATGTATATCATTACTGGCGCGAGTCTTCTGAGGATTTTGTTTCGCCTAAATTTATAAGTTGGCTTGCTGTCGATGCAGGGCTTCCTCATTTGGCTGAAAAAGCTGCAAGAATTTCGAACGAGCAAAGCTTTACAGAGATGATTATTTCGTTTTTGACGTTGACCGATTATTTCAGTGATGAAGACATCCGTCTCAAATCCTTAGACATATCAAATTGGGAGCGTGAGTTTGAATGGGAAAATTTAAAACTTCGGGCGGATTTTTTGCTTGAGCAGAATGTACCTGACAAAGCCGTTATTTTGTATAAACGCGCAAACGAACTTTTTCAAAGCGCAGAACTTTTTAATAACACAGGTATTGCGTTTATGAAGCTTTATAAATTTGATACCGCTGTTTTTTATTTTGAAGCGGCGCTTGAACATGCTAAAAATATTGATATAATGTTGAATTTGGCGGAAGCCTTAATATGTGGCCACGATTATCAAAAAGCGGCAGAAGTTTTAGAGCAAGCAGAAGAGAGCACAGAGGACAATGCTGTAGTTTTTTATTTGCACGGAGAGATTGCGCTTGAAACCGGAAAGTTAAATGAATCAATCGGTTGGCTTTTAAAGGCAGTTGCGTTGTCAAAAACGACTGAAAGCGGCCATTCTGATTATTTGCCGCATTTTGTGTGCAGGCTTGCAGATGTTTATGCAAAGCAATTTGCGTTTGAAAAAGCTTTTGCGTGCCTTGAAAAAGTCGAGCCTATGAACAAAAGCTGCTATATAAAATACGCCGAAATTGCAGCTATGAGCTATAGGCTGCCAACTGCGATAGAGGTTATCGAAAAAGCGATAAGACTAGATAGAGATGATTTTTCGTTATATGTCAGTCTTGCGAAGTACTGCCGCTTAAATCGGGATAATTTAAAAGCTAAAATAGCGATCAAAAAGGCAATATATATGGCCCCGGACAATAACCTCGTTAAGCTTGAACAAGCGCGAGTTGATAAAATGGATGGTAAGATTGAAGATTATCTGCGATCTCTCAGTGAAATACTTGACTCGTTTAAAGCAGAATATCGTGAAGCTGCAGAGCTATAAATCTATGTAGTTTTAGATATCTTATTGTGATATATGTTATATTACTGATATGTCTTATTAATTTTCTTGGATTTCGCATTATTAGCGATTTATGAAATAAAACTTGGAAAGAAGGGGTTAAAATGGTATATACAATAAGTAAAGTTGATGTCGGCAATTTAACGGAAGAAGATGTCAAGCAGTTGTATTTTGTAAACGGTCTTATTGCTAAAAAATATAGCTTTTTAGAGCTATATCGAAGTGCCGACGAGTACAAAAATTTATTTTTACCGGCATTTAAAGAAGAAAACAGTGAACTGTTTGTAATCAAAAGTAATTCTTCAATCTGCGGGGTTGTAAGCTTTGTTAAATCCTCTGACTGGAATGGAAACGAGCAATATAAGCTGACTATACAGTTATGTGATTTAACAGTGAGTAAAGAGTTAGAGTACTGCTTGAAGCTATTTGTTGATGAAAAACTGTTACAATATAGTAATTTCGCAATTATCTCTTATAATAATGAACTGGAAGATATGATTAAGCAATTTACCCATAAAGTAAGCTTAAGGGCAAATATTTATACTTTGAAGAAAGAAGATATTAATATTGAGCTGCTAAATGAATCTATTAATAAATATCAATCCAAAAACAGTGACCTATATATGAAATACACCGATATCATTTCTGAGGAATATATAGAACAGTATTGTAATTTGTTTACAGAAACAATGAAAGATATGACGGATGAAACCGAAGATGGTTATGAACGATTTATTATAACGCCCGAAATACAAAGACAGCGTAATGAATCTCGTATTAAAAGAGGCCTTGATCATCATTGCTATATGGTTTTTAACAAGAGCGATGAGATGATTGCTAAAACAAATATGTCTGTGAACAGGGCCGATACAAGGTTCCCTTACCAGTTTATGGTGGGGGTCGATCGCCGATATCGAGGACGCAGTTTAGGAAAATGGCTTTATGCCGCTATGTACAAAAACCTGTTTGATAATATGGATTTTGAGAAAGCGTATGTTGCTCATCATCCGGCTAATGGACATATTATTGGCATCAGTGAATGGATTGGATATAAGCTTAACTATCTTGAAACTACATATTTGGTATGAATTGGTATGAAAAAGCATCCTCGCTTATAAAGCGAGGATGCTGCGTTTTGGTTAAAAAATAATTGACCAATACTACTCTGCGAAAGCTTTTTTGATAATTTCAACAGCTTTGTCGATTTGCTCTTTAGTAATCACAACAGGAGGAGCAAATCTGATAGTTGTTTCGTGAGTTTCTTTTGCTAAAACGCCACCCGCGATAAGTTTTTTAACATAAGGAGCAGCGTCGCAGTCAAACTCTACGCCGATAAGAAGACCGCGGCCTCTAACGTCAACGATTTTGGGGTTTTTAATTTCACGAAGCTTGCTCATGAAATATTCGCCTTTCTCTTTTGCCATTTCAGGATACTTATCTCTTTCAAGAATTTCCATTGCTTTAAGAGCAACAGCACAAGCAAGAGGATTTCCTCCGAAAGTTGAACCGTGA
>Ga0131853_10006977_pt1 | contig 20424 bp, 17 predicted proteins | sample TergutLab28metaG_FD_92764 | JGI IMG/M metagenome (GOLD analysis project Ga0131853, IMG submission 92764) | Labiotermes labralis P1 segment gut microbial communities from Petit-Saut dam, French Guiana - Lab288 P1 (version 2) (version 2) | ecosystem: Host-associated > Arthropoda: Insects >...
CCCCGTTCCAGACCCACTACTACTCAGAAAATCTGGTAGCGCCGGGGATCGAACCCGGGACCTCTGTATCTGTAGCCAGAAACTCTGACCACTAGACCACAGAGGCGGTCGTTAATCTAAATAATACATTTGAAATTCAATTAATACCTCCCAGGAAGCAAAGTGTGTCTATTAAAAAGACCGGCTATTTAATGCTGTTTGTGGAAAAGATCATTGTTTATTCTGAGGATTACACAACACATAAATAAAAATACAATATTCGGGCATATTTTTTTGACGTTCAGGTGACCGTTCATCGTGATAAATTTCTTATAATAAAATCAATTACATGCACTAATTTCTCAAGTTTATTTTTGGAATAAAACTCTACAATGTTTCGGACAGTTCTTCTGTTCATCACTAGGAGTTTTTCACTGTACACACAGCAATGGTATATGTCATACAGGTTAAAGTTACAGCTTGGGAACAGGATCAGGACGGAGTTCCGTCCTGATCCTGCTTGCAAACTGTCAGCAAAACTGTATGACATATACCATTGCTGTGTGTACAGTGAAAAACTCCTGATGTTAGACAGAGAAACTGTCCGACAAATTTAGAGTTTTATTCCAAAAATAAATTTGAGAAATCAGTGCATCTAGTTGGTTTTATTATAAGAATTTTCGGGCATAATGAAGAGTTTCAGAACGACAGAGCAGGTGATGCGTATAGTAACCACTGTCTTTCTAAAGGTGAATGTATTGGCTATGATAAACAAAATCACAAAAAAATTCACAATTAGCCTGAGTCAATATATCATATCACTGACCCGAGATTCATACCACTGATCTCCCGATTATGTAACAGAAGTGCTAACCACTCGATCGCCGGTGCATTATACCACAAGCTGTAAACACAGTCTAGTGCTCCTGAGAATGGGCGAAACTATCTCCCGAAACACGTCGAGCTGATTGTAATTATCAATAAAATTTGTTATCGTTGCATCTAGTTGGCTGTTTATGTTATTGTATCAATGTGCACCTTCACACAAACATCAAATTTACCTGAGGTAGCCTGCATTAGGCAAGTTATATGGGAAGTGCAGCATGTAGAGTGTCAGGACGGTAGCACTTCCGCATTATGCGTTCAGTTCATGCATTAAAAACAAAGAATGCAATAATAATAATAATAATAATAAACGTACTCTATTTTTACCATTGGGTTTACATGAGGATCTCTTAAAATCGGTTTTATAACTGATTATTTACCTTGTTTAAATTCGTTTCATATTTCGTTGAACCTTCAAATCAACGCTGCACATGACATTCTGTGGCACTGGTTTCTCTTTGACTGTGGCAGTCGTCAATGCACATCACAGTTTGATTTACATTTACATCCTTGTGACCAACGAATACCACGATCGAGTGGTTAGCATTTCTGTTACGTAATCGAGAGATCAGTGGTACGAATCTCGGGTCAGTGATATGATATATTGACTCAGGCTAATTGTGAATTTTTTTGTGATTTTGTTTATCACAGCCAATACATTCACCTTTAGAAAGACAGTGTTTACTATATGCATCACCTGCTCTGTCGTTCTGAAACTCTTCATTATGCCCGAAAATTCTTATAATAAAACCAACTAGATGCACTAATTCCTCAAATTTATTTTTGGAATAAAACTCTAAATGTGTCGGGCAGTTCCTCTGTCTATCATCAGGAGTTTTTCACTGTACACACAGTAATGGTATGTGTCATACAGGTTTGCTGACAGTTTGCAAGCAGGATCAGGACGGAATCAGTTCCGTCCTGATCCTGTTTATATTATTGTACCTCCGGTAAATTTGGAGTTCGAAGTCTACATGCAGAAAACATATACATCGTGCTTTCGTAGATTCATTTTTGTATCTTAGTACGCCTTTGTTGACTTAAAAGGCAAACTTATTGGCATTTTGTCACAAACTGTCCCGCTATTCATCCAACTCTTGCTCCCTGAAGACCGTAGATCAGTTTTGCAGCTCTCACAGCACTCGAGTGTTATTGATATTGATATATTGATATATTTTGTTAACTGCAATTGGGTTGACACCCGGTGACAGTAGTACAGTACACATTTACACACAAACAATACACAGAACAACACAATGAAACAGTTAATGATGATACAAGATCCCGCCTCTTGCATCAACCCTAACGTCTCTCACTTCCCTGTACATACCACCCGTCCTATTCGATCATTCGACCCGGTTTAATCATACTAATAATCATCCCAGCCATAAAACCATTAAACAAAATTCTGATAATATAAAATTATTGTTATCAGAAGCAGCTCAACATTATGCGCGATATCAAGCTTCCGCCGCGAGGTAGAAGAGAGCTACGCATTTCTGGGCTGGGTTATTATACAGCGAATAGTGGTAATTCCTCACAAGGAATAGCTGCGCAATAGCCCTAAAGAGCGCAGTTCTCATTTTACCTACAGATTGCTTCAATTTCCATTAATAAACACGCCCAAATGCATAGCCAATTTCAGGTTTCTAACCTCCCTGCACACATAAAAAAATTATGGGATATTTTATGGTTGCGGTATTATGAGGTGTGACTTTTCAATACGGTAAAGGATGGGTTTACGTGAAATCGTACTGAAAACAAGGAAACCTGATGTTGGACTTTTTTTTTCTGTGCTCTCATTGGCCGCCTGGAAAATCAAATATACTTTGGTCAAATGCGTCCCGCGCGCGACTGTTTCGTACATGTTGTCTGCGGGAAAGTTGAAGTTAGAAGCTCAAGGAGAACTCATTTTGAAAGCCAATATCTTGCAGTTTACAAAATGTACAATAAGGTTTTGTTGCTTCATATTTAAGGAGAGAAATTTGGGATTAAGATTGACTGACACCCTGCTGATATCAGATTTGGTAAACAGGGTGAAAAATTCAAACCGAAAAACAGGTCAAGTTTCTCTGCTTATAGGCTACATGACACGACGCACTTAAAATGTGCTGTAACTTCTCTGAAGCCCATAGTGCTAGCTTTAGAGTGGTCTGTTTGCTGAGCTCCGTTGACTTCGAAAGTTCCGAAGATGTTGCCTTCGAAATGGTCGCGTGCGGGACGAATTTGACCAGATTATGAAGAGATTGAAAGTGATATCTCGAAACTTAAAACGACCTAAAGTACAGATTTCAAGGCAGTTAGTTTCTCTAGATGACAACATTAGAGGAAATTACAAGCACGAGGTTTAATTGCTTTTTTTTAATTATTCAAAGTAGAATCGACAAGACGAAGGTTTCGGTGAAGCGTCTTGAAAATGCAGAGGCAGAATCCAGAACACATGGCGTCACAGTCCAATCGAATGTAATCTTAATATTCAGTGCTGTGATTGTCTAAAATCTCACACATATACATTCGAAAATACTCAAATTCAAATTTTATGTAACTCCGTTCTTTGGGAGCCGAGCTGTTCCATGCGGGCGGACGGACAGACATACTCGTACATACAAGCATACATACATACATACATACTCGTATATACAGGCAGACATACATACATACATACATCATAATACATAAACATACACACAAAATACATACATATATAGACACAAAATGCATACATACATATATACACATAATACATATATATACATATATATTTACACATATATACACATAACATACTCCATACGTAAACACACAAATACATACATACATACATAATTACACAAACATACACGCATAATACAAAAATAATATATACATACACTCATAATAATAATAATAATAATAATACATACGTACATAATACATACATAATATACATACACACACACCTACATACATATACATACATACACACATAAGTACATATACATACATATGTACATACACATACATACGTGCATACACACATACATACATACATAATGCATATACACATACATACACACACACACACCTACATACATACATAGCACATACACGCACATACATACACGCACATACATACATAATACATACACACACACATACATACATACATACACACACATACATACACACACATAGACACATACATACATACACACACATACATACATACACACACACACACATATACACACATACATACATGCATACATACATACATACATACACACACACATACATACACACATATACACATACATACATACATACATACATACATGAATACATACAGAACAACCTCTGCTTTCCCTCTAAGCAAGATAAACAATAATGTGTAAAATCAGCATGTAGTATTACCCAGCTGTAAGGGAGCATGCTTAAATAAATAAATAAATAAAATACATACACACATACACGCACAAAGGAAAAGCTAATAGTCCCTTTCCGAAAAATTGTGAACGCGCCCAAAAAGGAATACTCGAAGGCCAACAGACTTTATACTGCAATTTACGAGAACACAGAAGTTCCTATTAGATGCTTGTTTGGTTTCAACTTCTGTGTAAATAAAGACCACGTGACACAACCTACTGTCCTGTCTAGGCCGTTAAGGGTGGATAGCAGGTGTTTTGTCCCCTATCACACACTTGCGTTAGGACCGCAGAACCGGCATCGTTGTGGCGGCATCTGCTGGCAACGGCTAGCCCTGTAATTTGCTAATAGCTGGCCTGCCACTACTGTACACGATTCAAACAATAATCGCCCCACTCCTTCCCTATTGTCTCCTGAGCGTTAACAAACACAGCAGGATGTACAACAACAGGCCTCAAAAATGTAAATGTCCAATTCACTGTATTAACGCGCGGTAATACGAGAATAAATAAGGTAGGAAGAAATTTATAGGCCTGTGACGAAGGTACATAGACTCTCCTCCTCGCATGCAGTAGCTACCTTCCGGAAGTTCCGGTGCAAAATTCTGCGCAAGTCGGAACTGAGTGTACAGCCACATACTTATGTATAGACAACGGAGTACAGCTAAAATGCGAACTCCAGCACACCGGTACCTGACCGGCAACGGCATGACGGCGCACACCGCCTGTGTGTGTCATCGCCCAGCAGTATTCTTCCGCCACCTTCGTCCCACTGCGCTTTCATTCCCTGAAGGAAAAAAAATCCGCGCAATTTTAACGGAAAAATTAAATTCCTTTTTTACGTTTTTAAAAACTGCATATGCTTTAAATTGTGTAACACGAAACTGCGTAAGTATGGAATCAGTACACAGAGTAGAGCTGCCTTACGGTGCGTTGCGTATGGCGTACTCTGTAATAGAATAACAAAAAATTAAACTACCTGAGCTGTCACCCAGTTGATCCGCTGATACTCCTCATCACTCTAAAGGGCCCCTTTCACTCTAAGTTAAACTGCGCAGTTTAACTTTGTAAAAAAAAAAAAACTGCATGTAAAACGGAACTGAATGTTCACTGGCACAGCACAGGTTTCCCATCAAGTTTGTCAGTTCTGTGTGTCTTCTTGTGCGTGTGACTATGGTGGATAAAAACAAGGCTGTCGTTTGCTGTTTGCTAGCCACATCGGCCATAATGTTATCCGAAAAGAAGAAAAGGAAGCGTAAATGTTGAGTAAGAAGTGAAATGGAATATATCATGCGATGCTCATCTGCTGGATGAACTGAGTGCTTGAGATGATGCCATCGTGATGTCGGCAGGTAAACTGAGGAAACTGTGGGATTCCCTGAGTGAACTGCGCAGTTATCTGTGTGAAAGACGACTGGAAAGGACATGTCTGAGGCCTGCGCTATTGCCTGTCAAAACTGCGCAGTTTACTCAGTTTTTCCGTCAGGTATTACGTCACCCAGTAAAAGTGCTCAATGTAACTGAGAGTGTATAGGGAGCTTTAAAAAACTAAAGCTACCTGAACTGTCACCCGGTGGATCCGCTGATACTCGTCATTCTAAAGCTGCTCTAGTTGCGATCCAGTGATGAAGTGAATACTTCCATATGCCAAATGGAAATACAGAGAATAACCGTCTATGCTCACCATCACTGATTCCATTCAAACCGCCGAACTTCAAACAGGTGGCCAACTTATGGAATCCACTTAACACTATGACAATTGAACTGTGCAATATCACCTGGGAAAACGTACAGTTCAGCGCGCAGAGACAGGTGGTCGAGTTGGAGAGCAGGTACATAACTCTGTCATTGAATAGGGACTCTAAGTACAGTAATCACTTGCCTCTAGAAGATACCAATCTGTTGCCCATACTTGTGGAGAAAGGATACAGGCTGAGTGGACAATTGGTGGTTCTGTTAATGAATGAGGATTTCGACCGATGTACAGTTTGACAGAAATTCTGTATAACTACAACTGTAAGTCGTCCAACATAGGAAGGCTGAACGTAGACACAAAGCGTAGCACTAATGGGGAAAGTGTCGCCAAAATTCAACACAGTTATACGGTCCAAGTTATGGAGTAATGACCATGTATAATATAAAATGAATCTGCCGACTCCGAAAAAGTGTGGCCACCTGCGACAGGTGGCCGACTTACAAAGATGGCCAACTTCACACGTTTCACTGTAACAAAGTCAGACAAGGTGAAGTAATTTTTATGCTCTTTTGATAAGGGAATTGTTAATTTTTTGGGCGAAACTTTTAATATCTCATAACACCCAAAACTATATGCAATTACCTGCAATTAAGTTAAAGTAAAGAATGTAAAATTGTTCGTCCCACGCCCTGAAGGCTTACAGGTGGAGTAGAAGCATACCTCCACACACTCTAAGCCTTTAGGTACCAATATTTATTTTTTGACAGAAATGTTGAAGTGAGATGTAATTTTTTTAGTGGAAAAGAGCAGGTTTCTTGCGTCCTACTTATAGATCGTTCCGTACTTGTAAAATTACACTTCCAGCTCCTACGAATGCACTAGAACATTAAATTCCAAAACCAGCAAAGAAACGTCATTCGGACGCGGAAGTTGTGAGGAATAATTCAGGGAAGAGACTGCAAGGGTGCACTGCTACAGCAGCGCCTCCAGTGTCCAGCGACATCTTAGCGCGTTCTCTACCACTGGTAGGCCTGTGCTTTTTCGGCATGAAAATCACCGAATGTAGACACTTGCATAACAAATAGCGGAGAGGATTGTTTAACAAATAAATACACATTGTGGGAATAAATGGCTTAACACTTTCCCGAAGCTTCGTCCGAATTTTCCTTACGACAGCCGCAAGGAATTTAACGTGGCTCGCCGAAAGAAAATTTGTACAGAAATCTTTTGAGTGTTTTACTTAACTGTTCTGTCAGTTTCTAAGATTACATGGGGACGACGGTAGACGAACAAATATATATCGATCGCTGTGGGAAAGGTACCGATAGCGAAAAACCGACGTCTCGGATAAATACTTGTCCGAATGCCACTTTGACAACTATTAAGTACCATGTTGGACGTCTTGGGTTTGAACCCGGACCACTGCGGCGAATAACCGTCTGTGCTATGACAAGTATTACAGACAGAAAAGTCCGTCATTTTTATACAGAATCTGTGTAACAATGGAACATCAGATTAGTTAAATAAGTACACACGTTTGTGTAGACGTGAGTGTACCGAGGCGATGCAAGGTTATCAGGATAACAAACAGGCGCCGCTATGTAGGCGCTCGCGCGCGCGCGTACGTGAGTGTGTGTTTGTGTATACATGCGTGTGTGTGTGTGTGTGTGTGTGTGTGAAGTTGGGGGGTAGCAGTAATAAACACCATTACAAGCCATACAAATACACTGTAGTTAGCCCCAGCAGACAAGTAGCGTGGAATTAGCTATTCATTTAACACATTTCTATTTTATTTAATACATAAATATATCCAACAAAACGCGTTGTACTGTCAGCAATAAAACGTACGGAACGAAGAAAACAATCACATTTAACATGTCTTAAATACAGGGTTTTTAATACTGACGCATATTTTTTTGGATTACGCAAGACTGAAATGATAAAAACATAGGTTCAGTGAATTCCTTTAATCTGGTACCCACAGGCCCGGACGGGTGCCGGATTATGAGACAGCACCTATACTAATCTAAGTTTATATAGGTAATTTTTGTTAATGCCCCAATATTTAGGCTGCATAACTAATCATAAGAGTATGACATTTGGATATCTCCTTCACCTGTCCAGTAAAGGTTGCTAGGGTCGTCAGGGACCCCCATCTATGTTTTATGGAGTCTCTTTAGTTTCTACAAGATATGTTGAAGGACCATGAGACTTTGATTAAGGAGCTTTCACAGCTAAAGACGTTGATGGACTAAGAGAAAAAGGATCAGTAGTTCCCACAGTGGCCGATGTCGGGTGCACATCTCGAGGCCCTTTCGAACATGTCCCTAAGATCCGTCTGTTTCAGTGACGAAGATTTTTATTCTTCTAGTGAAGTACTGAAGACCGCGTGTGCATTCATTAGACATGCTGTAGTGTCAATATCTTGGGATCTCCTACGGGCAGTAACTCGAAGTCCAGATAGCGCAAGATTATGTCACAGAATCAATATGCATGCTGGCTGTTATCGATGCTGAAACATCCCGACTTTTCAACTGCCAAAGTGTCAGGATTTCCGTAGTATTAGCTTAGGGATTAAAGGAATTCTACCGTATTTCTTATCTAGAAGAATGGGATGAGGGCATTAAAACGGGCCGCTTGTACACAAGGCAGTAACTAGGAGGATGTTCAGAGAAACGGATATTGTAAGGGGCACTGACACAAATACTCCTAGAATGCAACGTAGAAATAAACTGCACACGGTGGAAGAGACACTTTTCAAAATAGCACACTCTGTTATCAGCATAAAAATTGAAGAATACTGGAAGACCAGAATAAAGAAAGGTGTGCGAAAAGATTTGAGTCTTAGTTAGAACAGGCTCATCTTTTCCTTCGACAAGTGGGGGAAATTGAACAGAAGAAAGCTGAAATGGTAATAATACCTATACTGTATACATACTTTCTAATATAAACAAGAGCTGGGATAGCTCAGTCAATATAGTGACTAGGCTACGGGCTAAACCGTACATACGGCTCTCGATTCGCTTTAAGTAGAGCTTGTTCTCTTTTTCAAAACTTTAGCATCGTCTCTAAGTTCTATCCAGCCTTCTATTCAATGAGTACCGCGATTATTTCTCCAGGAATAAAGGAACTGAGGCGTAAAGCTTTCCACTTACTTGCATCCGGTACAGAGCTTAAAAACGCATGAAGCTGTACCTCCACACTGCGCACTCTTAAACACCTCATCAAGTACTAAAGTTTCATCGATAATTTTTAGAATTTGTTTAACCTTTTGACGCCTAATGTCAACTATAGTGGTCATACCGCACCGCTAACCTCTAAAGTTTCATTTTATATATTTATTCAACAAATATAGGTACTGAATATTTTAAACATGGTATATACTCTCCGTTTTTTTCTCCTCAAAATGCAGTTTGTTTCATAATTCTAACGTATTTGGTTCCTGTATTATTCACATTTTATATACAGGCTGTGCTAAAATGAAAAAAATAATTCCGGCGCCAAAAGGTTAATTAGCTAATTAGTTTGATAGTGTCTTGGTCTATTCGTCAGTGACTGTCACTTTGTTAATGTGTCAGTCTGTTACTCATTAATTAGCTAGTTAGGTGGTTAGACAGTCAGCCACGTAGTAGGAAAAGTCTGTAGATATAAAATATTAATAACTTCAGCGTCCCCTGCAGCACTGATGTTAAATTTTCGACTTACTTCCCAGTAATACTTACAAATTCAAAACTTCCAGACACTAAAAATATGAATACATGCCCGGGCTAACAAATGGGTGTTGCACGCGCGTCTTTATCTCTCCATGAACATAAATAATTTTGGCGTGATTTTATAAAATATTTTCAAATACATAATGCACATAACGTTTAATGGTAGTGGGGTTGCTAGTGACGTAACATCCCAACATTTGGTTTGGGAGAATGAGAAGTGACACAGAAACCTTCCCTGAAGACATCAGGGATCTGGTACGAAAATTCGACATTTGGACCATCAGTGTATGAAGCAGAGGTGCCAAGAACTCAACCGTGATGTTCCGTCTTATTTGTGAAGCACAGGACAAATAAATTGGGAATTTATTTGGGGCAGAAAACAATCTCACAGCCTAAGCGAGGAACAAAGATTATCTGAGAACAATGTGCTGTGGAAAACATTACATCTAACAGAGGATTTAAAGATAGTACTTATATAAAGAAGATTTCACAATAAGGAGCTTCATAAATGCTAATGTTATTAAGGTGATCAGGTGAAGGAAGATGCAATGGACGACACACATAGCATGCACGTTGAAGATTAGAAATAAATACACACCTGGTATCGGAAAACTTCAACGGCAGAACCCACTTGTGGGATACAGGCGTATATGTGAGGAAAATATAAAAATGGCTTCTTAAGAAATAGGATGGAAGAGATGGACTGGGTTCAGCTGGCTCAGGATAGAGTAGAGTGGCTGACTCTAGTAAAACTTAAAGAGTTCTGTCAGAGGGGAGAAATTTCTTGGCCAGTTCAATAACTTTCAGCTTCTAAACTGACTGTGTTCCATCGATTTAGGTATAGAGGTGACTGCAATTCACTCTACGGCTAACACTGCTATGTTTTCCGTGTGAAATTAGCTCGTAACGGTCAGTGTAGGCCTACCTACAAGACAGGGAAACTGCAATGCTTGGTGGTGCATGATGGGAGCTCGTTAGTGCATGGAGAGCTACTTACTCACATGTCATCCCCTCAGCCCACACCCCACTTGTGATTGCCCTCCAACTACACGTGTTCCTGTGCAAATGGGCCAGTAGGTGGCGGTTGTTATAACAACAGAGCGTTTTGAAGCGCTCGATTCATTTATTATCCAAAGGTTTTTGACATCCAGCCGTGTAATTTGTACGGTCCCTAAAGATAAATGTGGAGTGCCACTGTTTGTGGGAATTGTACGTAGAAAATTGTTCTAATCTAGGGTACTTTGGAAAGTGTGTGATAAGTCTAATTCGATAAATAAGAACCCTTTGAAATATTTTCCACGTCAATTATTTTTTTCGGATGTTATTTCTCTCAGTGCATTCTCTACAAGTGCACAGCGTGAATAAGAGGTAGACCGTCAGTATTTCACGTACCGGTCCGTCTGATTTTCAACAGTTATATTGTCCTGCTTTCAGGAATGTAAACAGGGTTTATAATTTCTTCGTTTTGTGTTTGTGAGCACGCAATTGTGTGCCTAGCCTGGCACAATTGCTCCCAAAATTCATGTTTTACATATTTTGAATTTTTATTGATACCCAAAATATTGAAACAGTAAATTCCTCCAAAATGCCGGTAGGTACGTGCCAAAATACACGGCGTCGTTTTCTAGAACAGGGGTAGATCATCAGTTCTGCTAGCGAGTCACATTACTAGTTTGTTGGGCTCTGGAGGGCATATAATTTTATAACTATAAAACTGAAAATTCAATTAATTCCTCTCATCTGCATATACACAAACCTTAATGGTACCAACCTCACGTATATGCAGCTTAAGTAGTAAGGTGCATCAAAACTTTGGGCCATACTGCTGGCATCATAATCAATGAAATATGCTTAGTCAACACATATCCGATTTACAGACGTTTTGGAATTAAAGCCATGTAAAGTCCATGATGACACATAAAAGGACGTAGTAGGATATATTTGGAAATGTTCAGACGATTTAATTTTGCATTGAATTACATGGCCAGACTAAAAATTACACTTTGAAACCCGAATCAACATCATTACTCCACTCTTCTTAAACCTATAATTATTCCAATAGGTCTCCCTCATCTTCGGAGCACATTGCTACGCAGTGTATTATCAGACGTTTGGCCCTTTTAAGAGTGTTACTTTTCTGTCCTCAGTTAAATGTCGGCATCATTTCTTTCGCTATATTATTTATGCAAATGAAACTGGATTTGCCTTGAGAGATTCAAATGTTTATATGTTCCATGTCCGTGCATTGAATAATATTCATATTATGTAACAAACCAACAAATGCACATCAATAAATCATATTTTATCATACAATATTTTGTGAAATAAATTGTAATATATGATAAAATAAAACAAACTTTATTTATGTGCATTTATTTGTTTTTTACACAATATAAAGATTCAGCTGTGCCCACAACTAACGTTTAAGGCCATGTGAATATTGTTAGGCCACTGTGAACACAAATTTCCAAAACCGGCTTTCAGTTTAATGTGTGGTTTGTCATCAACAATAATGTATTTATTGGCTGAATCATCTCAAAGACACCACACAGGTCGTGTTTGTCCACGGATTTTCTAAAACGACCTACTTTAGCCTGTTGGAAAATGCTCCTTTGCCAATACGCATAGGAATGTAGTACTTCCATCACGGGGCTTCTCCAAAAATCTGTCGCCAAGTGACACCGTTTCTTAAGCCTATAGTACCCAAATCGGTGGATTGGTCGTGGAGGTCCACAAGCTTGTAACCGCTCCAACTCCGCCACTATATTTGTTTAATGTGTTACGTAACTGTGGTGATGAATGTTATCATATATTAACATAATGCTTACTGTAGCATATTGTCAATTAAATTGACACAAACTTACGGCGTTGAATTCTATAATTCACTTGATGTCGTGTAAATGTCAGCACTTATTTGATATTATTTATTCCATGCATAATTCTTACAATCAATCACATTCACCAACAAATGCACACAGTAGGGTCACAAATTGAACTTTAACCGTACATGATTTGGCGCGGAGGCGCTATCCACAGTAAGTCTCAAATACAAAAGAGTATTAGCAGCAATATTTTAAAATATCCCAATACTCGGAATTATACTTCCCAGAATAATGTATTGGTGCTTGTATTCCTTTGTGTTTGAGACTCCCTGAGGATGGCAACTCGGCACCGAAGCATGTAGGAGTTTCAAAATTTGTGTACAGTTTGTAACCCTACAGTGCGCATTTGCTGGTGAATCTGACCGACTGTAAGCATTTATTTACTGACGCCCATTAATTGCATTTGAGACATTCTAAAATGGTAATACGTAAATTTTCAAATCCAAAATTGGTGGATAAATGGTACGTTGACACAGAAAACCTCACGTACGTGTGCTTCGTCTTGCTGCAAAACCGACATTCCTCGAAGTTACAAACCGTTCCCAGCTTCTGCCCGTGCTAATCCTCTTCTGTGCGAATCTCAGACAGTTACAACACTGATTGGTTGGTCTCGTTCGGGATTTTATACTCTCCGAACGGTCAATCCGCGATTCAGCATATTTCAATTTTATTCGTCAGGCTAATTTCGCGAACGTACCTCGCGGTTTTGACGCACAATGTCCTGCCTTGTAGCTACTCTTCTGTGGTTTCACGTAATGGCAATTCCCACACGAGTAATCACCACTGACAGCTGCGAAACGATGACTTCTGGTAGCACGGAAACCAGGCTGCCCGAAAGATAATTACAAATGTGAAACTGTCAGTTCGGCCCTTTGTAACAAAACTTTCTGCTCCTGAGGCAGTTTCGCTTTGGAAATTACACGCATACTTTCGCCGCCCCTCCAAACGACAAACGTCCGGTTAATAATATTCAATCTCTTAAAAAAATTAAATTACAATTTACCGAAAAATGATAAGTCCGGGATTGAGACCGGGCTTTACCATTTACAAGCTTGGCCATCGAGGTCACCTGACCTCATCCCACTCAATTTTCATGAGTAGGCACATAAGAAACGCGTAGTCTATATAGGGAAATTTAATACATGCAATGACAAGCCTGGTCAGATCATGGATGCTGAACGCTGTATCTGATATATGAGCACACGTTCCGCGCTACGCCGTGTCGCAGTGTATGTCGAAACTTATTAAGGCCACTGTGAAAAATTACTGGTTAAAGGAAAGTAATGACCTGTGCTTCGTGTGAGATTCCAAACGTAATTTTCGACCATATCATGTACTGCAGTGTAAAACTAAAGCATATTCGAATGCACCACATCTTATTACGTGCAAGTATACTTTGGAGTTATACATGCCTGCACGTCGACAGAATCTGTAAATAGGACATGCGGATTTCGTTTTTAATGATACCGGGCGTAGGTCCCTGAACTTATGACACAAATTCACATCTCACTCTGTACAACACCATGAAGGCATAATACGATTTCTCATTCATAAAACCAACATACACACGTCTAACATACGCAGCAACACAATCTCTTGTTTACTGCTACATGTTTCGGTGACTCTCCGCCACCTTCAGGGAGTCTATACATGAATGTTCAGAATTCACCAGAGTATGATACATGACAATGGTAACAAATATTGTATTATAGTTATTTCTGCAGCTGAATTCAAAAATTGTAAGATTTCGTAAAACGTAGTTAAAATTCTGTACGCTAGGATAACGACGTACTTTTCGCCATTGCATACAAATATCTGATCGTATTCTTGACACATTATGGATCTTGCGCGATTTCAGGCTTCCGCCGCGATGTAGATGATATCTGCGCTTCTCTGGGATATTACGCAGCGAGTAGTGGTAATGTTCAGGGGAGACATCCTTTCATATTCCATATTCTATTCAAAACACAATATTCAGTACTCTTTGGAGTAGTGGAAATTCCGTGCATACGTTGCGGGACAACCAATTGGGACCTTCTTCTTCTCCTCCTTCTCCTCCTCCTCCTCCTTTCCCTCCTCCTCCTCCTCCTCCTCCTCCTCCTCCTCTTCCTTCTCCTCCTCCTCCTCCTCCTTCTCCTACTCCTTCTTCTGCTGGCACCATCCGCACTGTACACTCGACCCACGCAGCGACTCTCAAGACCACCACCCATCCAAAAACTCGGCGCAGAAAACCATATGCTGCAACTCAACATCTAATGCTCCTGATGATGGGCGTTTGTCCCCGAAACATGTCGAGCTAAGAATACATCAATAAAATTACCTAGTTGCATCGAGTTGGCTTTTCACTTTTTTTTTTACTTTTGCAAAGAGACACTTCCTGTAGACAGACTTAATCGAGAAAAATATGTGAAGGTTTTTAAGAACTCATCATCACGTATTCTGTCTTAACGACAGTCCATAGCCTCATCCAAAGTAAATTCTCCACAGAATGAAATCTAGTTTTTCCGCTTTCGATTTCCAGTAACTTCCCATTTCTTCAAAGTCATCCAGTAGCTGCTTGCGTCTTCTTCTTCGTCTTCTATATTCCATTCCAGAACGTGTTTTAAAAGTCAGTTTCTACTCTCGATGTGACCAATTCAGTTAGCCTTCCTTCGTGTTATTGCATGCAGGATGCTTCTTTCCTCCTTGAATCTTTGTAAAACTTCTTTTTTTTTCACACGATCAGTCCACTCACTATTTGTTTTAAAAAATGTTATGCCTTTATTGTAATGTTACATATAACTGAAAAAACAGCATTAACGTTATGGAGTTAAACGTAAAAGGAAGTAGATCATAGTGCTTAATTAGTGAGAATTAAAGAAAAAGTAAACACAAGCTGTAAGTGTTCTATGCCTATTTCAATATACTGGAATAGGAATATGTCGCCGTGGGCAGGTCTGAGAGGGTTGTCGGTCGAATTAGGTTCACTGGCAGGCTTCTGAGCACTTCTCTAATACAGGACCGTGAAATATCTCTTAAGATGTAGGCATCAGATTACTCCGAAACAGTGGTACCTATCAACCAAGGTACATGGTGTCACATCCGGTAACACAGCAAGGAGTGAGTTTTGTAACCAGATGAAGGAGGCAGCAATTTCCCCCGACATGGTGTTGCATACACGGCGTCACTTTCCGAAAGACCGCAATCAAAATACACAAAGCATTGAGAACTTAGAGCTCAGCTATGGTCCATGTAGCGAGCCGAGTGGGTGCTTTCAGAACAATAGTCAGATACAGGACTGTTAGATCAAGGAAATTCATTGCCCTGGGGAAAAGCCCGAAATGCAAACAGAATATGAAATAGAAAATCTCGCGAAAATATAATGAACGAGAAATCAGAGGAGGGAGGTAGGGACGGCTCTTTGTCTTCAGATAAATCAGCCGGAGCTGGAACCTGATCATTCTGCTTAATCTATAGAAAAGTTAGGAATGTCACCTCGCGCGTCATTGGGACTGACCCGACCGCGTAGTCATACAAGTAACTATTTTATAAGTCTGATAAGGTCAGCGAACGTGGATGGGCCGGGGGGGGGAGGGGGGTGAGCTCAACAGCTGTTTCACAGTAAACAGGAAAACGCACACACGAATAAAGCCGGTCGAAACTTAAAACGGTAAATTTTCAAACTTCCCGCGGCTATGATTCCCACAAGTGGGACCGCGGTAGCACGGTGGTTAAGGTGCTGTCGGTGGTTAAGGTGCTGTGCTACAAATCGGAAGGTCGCTGGTTCGATCCCAGCTAGTGTCACTGGATTTTTCATTCACATAAAAAACTTCCGATCGCACTATGGCCCTGGGGTCGACTCAGCCTCTAACAGAAATGAGTAACAGGAGCATTTACTGGGGGTAAAGGCGGCCGGTGCGTAAGGCTGACAACCTACCACCATCCTGTGCCGTTGTCAAGAAATCTGGGAACCTTAACTTCCTGGGACCCTCTGGGCACGTTCAGGCCTGTAATGGGACTGCTTTAGCTTTATGATTCCCACATATAACGCTTCAAGTGATCCTTCAACATGCGCTATGGTCCTAAAAGGACATCATGAAGTCACGGCCTCAATGAATATTCACATCATGAATTTGAGAAGTTCATAAGATAGAGTTCGATAAATTTATCGGCAAAGCACGATGTTGCAATGCTGAGAGGCGCAGTTATTTCCCTCCTTCGGTCACATTTCACATATCCTATATTCACGCTATGGATTTCAAAATTTTTAAGAGTGAGTTTTTTTGTAGATTTTATCGGCAAGGCACGAAGTTGCAATGCCGACAGAAGCACAGACACCTCTTGATCGCTTAACAACTTAATACAACTGAACACTTACATCAGGTACCACTGCCATCTGACGTTAAGTATTATAAACTATAAAAATAACCGGGGTATGACTGGCAAACCAAGATATATTGCATGTGGGCCTATATTGTATTTGCTTACGCAAGGTGGCAAATAATGGCCAAAAAAATCCTTCACTATAAAGCAGGAGAGCGATACCAGTGTTTAGTCGGTAGCGGTGCCTCGACCTTTGTTGAGAAAAAGTTATCTGTTGGTAGCAGCATTGCTTGCTGTATCAAACTGCCTTAAAAGAAAGCTTCGAGTTCCTGGCACGCATATTCAGTGAAAATATGATTGTATATCATCCTTCAAGGACCAATCGTCGTAAAAGTGCGTTAGTGGAGAGATTAACTTTGGAGATCACGGCTAGAGATGGAGAATGTAAAATTCCTCCACCGATAGTTCTACAAGCTTTATGCTACTAATCGACAACAAAGACATTAGTGTTTGCCACAAATTAATAACAAAGAGCGCGTTAGCATACCTGTGACGACTGTGACACCCACTTGGGATGTAAAGTTAGAACTTGTAGCTGGTCTGGTATTTTTTCATTGTTCTCCCCAGGCGCTTCAAATAATTTCCGGAATAACACTACAGGTCCATTCCGCGCTTTTCTCGCCTCACGATTCGCTGTTTCTCGACGACGACGACAACAACAACAACAACAACCGAATGCTCAACCATTGACACGCCGTTCCCATAGTACATACGATATAACTCGCCTAAAACAGTGGTAGTTATGGTCTGGTTTCTTTAGTTTATTACCACAAAATCACTGGAAGATAAATTTGTGTCTACAGCAAAAGCTATGCACAAGTACTCAGTAACATAATTAGTTATTACCATGGAAATTTCCTAACAGCAAAAAATATTTATTTATTTCGTTACTGATAGGTCGCCATGAAATATGAAATATATTAACAGAAGGATCTTCGTAAAAAGAGTATAAAGAAAATGGTTAAAAACACACAACACAATTTTATAAACCATGTGTGAAGAGGATTTCATTTTATATCAATAAAAGCCTTCTTTTATAATTTATTGTTTTATAACATTTCTCTCCCTCCCAAAAGTTATTACTATATTACCTGCCATCGGAATCATGGCATTCTCCGAAATGATATGTCGATAAATACATACGGTAAATCAAAAATGTAATGAAGCTATTACACAATGACCCCATGTGGCTCATAGTTGAAATCACAAAAGCCTCCCTTTTATTTGAATAACATTCTAGAACGAGATTGCTTGTCGCGAAAGCCCCACTTGTTATTTGGAAGGGAGTGTAGCCGATGACTCCCCGATGCGAAAAGCGATATTCCAACGTTGTTCATTAATAATGATCTGCTGCAATTATTGGTCCAACTGACCGCACGGCAGGGATTTATTCCTGTCATTTGTCCAGCAGCAGCAGCAGCAGCAGCAGCAGCATAGCGTTCTGTCTGTCCGTCTGTCTGTCACACAACTCGTCTCCCCTCAATGACAAATAACACACACAGTTCTAACTATATGCCTTGTCAGTGGTAGAATTATGTTATTTTAACGCCAGTAAGAAATTAACTTCCATAACTAACTCCACGCTGCAGGACCTTCTTGATAAATTAATAGTTTTTCAGCTGGTAAAGATGTTTCTCACCTCTTATGGAATTTCGAGGTTATTGCCATTTACACAAAACCCCGCCATTAGCTTTTATCTTCAGCCAAAAGAATAAAATCCACATCTGTACATCCTCTTCCTTAAAGAATTATTTTAACCTTTTAAAGCCTACTGGTTACGCGATGCACCAATTAGTTTAACATTCAAGAACTGTACGCTCTGCTCACACTGTATTTATGTGTTCTGTGTTTATCTGAGAACAAATAGCGACTTGTGCCACTTACACCACAAACTGATTGGTTTTTATAACCTAGATGAAAAGTGTTTACAGCGCGGTACGAACTGGGTCTTAAAATACAGCAGTCTCCGCTTCGTCTTTACATGGTTAATGTCATCTTCCCATGTGACTTTTAATAAAATGCAATCACTTCTGGTTCTGACATATTTGAATATGACGTGCTTTCTTATCTTCAGAGCAACACTAGTAATTATTTATTACCGTCAAACACAACAAATTTTTAAATCCAATAATACATGCCGACATGTTTCGGTCATCCTCAACCATCTTCAGTTATCAAAGTGCATATTTTAATCCCAAGTGGACCTGTTCAAAAAGTACGAAATTTAAAACCCAAGTGGTTTGTACAGGTCCACCTGGGTTTTAAATTATGCACATTAATACTAGAAGATAGTCAAGGATGACGGAAACATGTAGCAAGCAGTACTGGATTTAATGAATTTGTTGTGTTTTACAGCAATAAATAATTACTAATTTATTATAGCACAACGGGATGAATACCATCAAAATATTTGTAGCAAAGCGTCCATCGTATTTTTAAAATTATTTCCCCTTGACTTCTCCACCATACGTGACTTCTGTGTTTCTTCTGTTAATGGAAGAAATCTTTTTCTTTGCTCAGCAAAATGTTACTTTGTTTGTCAACATCGTTAAAACTGACTCAAATATTTTAAATTACGAATTATGCTTCCAGAAATTCTACAGGAACAGGTTCCCTTGGGAGTGCGATCCAGAAGTGTCACAATTACAGCGCATGTGATGTTGGTTCTTTATTCCAATTTCTCAGCATAACAGTTTAGCTATAATTATACTGCTATCTGAATACATTCCCACACAGTCATCAACAAAATTACGACGCTTATCTTATCGTGGGACGAGCTATTATATTCCGCATTGACAGAAGTGTCCGAACCAACACTGCGTCACGACTTCCAAACCGTAATCATCTCTATATTTGTGGCAGCTGAGATTTTCCTTCAGCACTGGGAACAGATGATAATCGCTCTGCTCTAGACCGGGGCTGTGTGCGGGATTATCCAATGTTTTAGTCACGAACTTACACGCAATGTAGACGTACATTCTAATTAAGCACTTGATTGGATTAGACTAGATTAATACCACCATCATTATCCCATTTCCTGAGGTAGGCAAATTCTTCATATGTGCCGTCACGAAATACTTCTTAATCCCACCATCATAACACGAAACATTTCCATTTGTGAAAAGTAAAAGTTGCATTGAGAAGCAGTTTTGTGATTTACTTCAATTGCGATCCGTCCCTAAATCTTATTTATTATGGTACTTTAAGAAAACCAACGAGGACAATTATCCAAATTTACTAACTCAAACACATTTCGGTGTCAAAACTACAGAGAATTATACACCCGGACGTCGAATGGCTAACTAAATAACGTTGAGTAAAACATTGCAATATTTTCTTATTCTGCACACAGACACTGCAAATGTAAAATTAAAAAAAAAAGTCGATTCCGGAGAAGCATTCTGTGTACGTCGATGTAGTTTAGAAAGGTGACGTCACAGAATTACTCTCAGTTACTGTCAACATAGCAGAAATAAAACTTCCTAGGAAAGTGTACTTACACG
>Ga0131853_10006978_pt1 | contig 20421 bp, 18 predicted proteins | sample TergutLab28metaG_FD_92764 | JGI IMG/M metagenome (GOLD analysis project Ga0131853, IMG submission 92764) | Labiotermes labralis P1 segment gut microbial communities from Petit-Saut dam, French Guiana - Lab288 P1 (version 2) (version 2) | ecosystem: Host-associated > Arthropoda: Insects >...
AATTCTTTTGAAACAGTATCAAATTAATTGCTTGTAATTAATTTGATACTGTTTCAAAAGTAGGCTGCGCGCGCAAGCTGTAAGCGGGAACCCATGAAAGCAGGCTTTCATGGGTAGCGGCGGTTTATCCTTGCAAAATAGTACCGGTCATGGTACTATTTTGCAAGGATTTAAGTATAATAGAAAAATCTTAAAAAACGGGTGAAATTGCCCGCTTTTTCTTAGCTTATAGGTTTAGCTATCGAGTATGAGGACGGTTTGCGTTGCGAAATTACTTCATTAACCGCTGGTCATAGTCACCTGCCTCATCGCAGCGAAGTTCGCGAAGCGAACCCTTTGACTGTTTTTGTATTTATACTTTTGTGTGTAACTTTTAATAATCAATAATAAAAGCAAAATTATCGAAATACTCTATTTTTGATGTAATTCGACGTAATTCAATGCAAAATGTAGTTTTCTGCTTTAAATTGCTAAAAAATAGTTTTTTATAATCAAAATTTGATGTTTCATAAAATATTCGGAACTTGTAATTGCCACTGGTTGATGATACAGTTATGAACGGAATATGACAAAGAAGGAGTTGCAAGAGGTCTATTAAATGAAGCTTGCAGGCCGGCGGCTGCATCTAACAGTAAAATGGTGCAAATAGGCGGTGAGGTGTTTTATCTGGAATAGCTGATAAAAAAAAGAGCACATAATTATGATGGTAATTAATGCTAATAATAAATTAGTATAATCATTGTAGTTATGTGCTTTTTATCTCAAAGATAGGAATCCGCCATTTTTGGATTCAAATGTTTTCAAAATATAGTGAATTATAGCTAACGTACTTTAAAAATGTGATAAGAAAACGCAGAATTTTTACCGCAAGACAAGGAAGTGACAACGCAGCTTGCAATGCATTTTTGCGGAGCAAAAAATTGCTTTCCCTAATGTATGCGCTTTCCTAGCCTTTGGCTAGGAAACGCATTGCAAGCAAGGAGGAACTGACGATGGCTTGCGGTGAAAAGACTAGTTTTCTATCACGGTTTTGGAGTTCGTTAGCTATAACATTGTTCCCCAAGCAAAAATGTGAAGCATATGTTTTGTTTGGAATCGGGCGCCGTATATACGGAAATATTTGGAAATTTGTCGCATATCAATTGCATAATTCGAGATTTTTCAATTGCCATTTTTGCTGCTGTGTGCTAAACTACAATACGTAAAACATTAAAGGTGTTGTTTTGCAATACTAAACTGTAAAAGGTGGAGAGTTTTTATGGATAATGCCCAAATTTTAAGTCATGTTGATCATACTCTTCTCGCAGCAGTTGCTACTTGGGATGAGGTAAAGAAGTTATGTAATGAAGCAATAGAGCATAATGTGGCATCGGTGTGTGTGCCTCCCTGTTATATAAAGCGCATTAAGGCGGCTTTTCCAAAGCTTAATATTTGCACTGTTATCGGTTTTCCTTTAGGTTATGATTGTGTGCAAACAAAAGTGCTTGCGACCAAGCAGGCAATGGCTGACGGGGCCTGTGAGATTGATATGGTAGTTAATATTTCTGATGTAAAAAATGGGGCTTTTGCAGATGTTGAAGCCGAAATTGCCGCACTTAAAGATATTACAGGTGAGTTTATTTTAAAAGTTATTATAGAAACGTGCTATCTAAGAGAGCAGGAGAAAATAGCTCTTTGTAAAGCTGTAACAAATGCAGGGGCCGATTATATTAAGACGTCTACGGGTTTTGGTAGCGCCGGGGCAACTATGGATGATGTTCTCTTGTTTAAAAAGCATATTGGTGCTAATGTAAAAATTAAAGCAGCAGGTGGTATACGTACTCGTGAGGATATGGTTGCATTTTTAAAAGCTGGCTGTAGCCGGCTTGGAACAAGCTCTGCTATAAAGATACTTGCCGGTGAAGAAAGTAAAGGGTATTGATAATAGGCTTCTTGCAAAATTAAGTTAGTTTTCCCGGGTTCACGCGAAATATCAGGCTTCAATGATTTTCCGGGAGCTTGGAAAACTAATTTTGCAAGAAGTCTAATAGCGGTTTTATTTAAGAATAGGACTTTTGGCCAAAAGCTAAAAATCCATATTTTGCTAAGGTGTCAGGCTGAATGCCTGTGTTGGGTAGGGATTTTTAATACAGGAAAACCGTGCGAACGTTGTTAACTTGGGCAGTGAGCCCCACCTAATAGTTTTACATTTTTAAAGAAAATGTAAGTTGTGATGCAAAAATAGGTCTACTCAGCCGCGGTTGCTTTTGCATTTATTATAGGAGCAGTGGAAACAGCGGTTTAGATAGAGAAAACATTCAGGAGGAAGATAATAATGAAAAAGATTCTTGCATTTGTAATTGTAGTCATGTTTGCCTTTAGTGCCTGTGCACCTGCGGCAACCACGCCACCACCTGCGCAACCGGCAAACAATGCGCCTGCGGCTGAAACGCCGGCACCGGCTACCACACCGGAAACACCGGCACCGACCCCTCCGGCTGAGTCTGAGGGTGTTAGACTTGCACTTGTCACTGATTATGGTACCATTGACGATGGCTCTTTTAACCAAGGCTCTTGGGAAGGTATTGTTGCCTACGCTGAGGCACGCGGAATTTCCCACCAGTACATCCAACCGGCGGCAGTTTCTGATGCTGCATATGTTGATGCAATTGAACTTGCAATCGTTGGCGGCGCTGAGCTTGTTGTAACGCCGGGTTTCCTTTTTGCAGCGGCAGTTTATGAAGCTCAAGAGCTGTTCCCGGATGTAAAATTTGTTCTTATTGATGCAGTGCCTAACATAGGCGGCGACCCTGTTATTGCTGACAATACTGTAGCTGTTCTGTATGCAGAGCAAGAATCAGGTTTCCTTGCAGGTTATGCGGCAGTAATGGAAGGCCATAGGGAACTTGGTTTTATAGGCGGTATTGCAGTTCCGGCTGTTGTTCTTTTTGGAACAGGTTTTGTTGAAGGTGCTGAGTATGCGGCGCAGGTTCTTGGGCTTGACGCAGGTGAAATATCTATACGTTATGCTTACGCCGGTACTTTCTCTCCATCACCAGACGTTCAAACAATGGCTGCTGCCTGGTTTAACGACGGTGTTGATGTGATTTTTGCAGCGGCAGGCGGTGCAGGTTTCTCTGTAATGGCGGCGGCTGAAGCAGCAGGCGGCCTTGTAATTGGTGTTGATATTGACCAAGCTCATGCATCAGATACGGTTATTACTTCTGCTCTTAAAGGTCTTCAAGCATCTGTTTATTCTGTTATTGATGATTTCTTTAATGGCTCTTTCCCCGGCGGTCAAGCCAAGATATTCAATGCTGCTCTTGATGGCGTAGGACTGCCAATGGAAACTTCAAGGTTTGAAACTTTCACGCAGGCTCAATATGATGAAATTTTTGCAAGGCTTGCAGCCGGTGAAATACCTGTTTCTACTGAAGTTGGTGCAGAAGCGCATCTTAATCTTAATCTTTCTTTAGTTGAATTAATTACTATAGGTTAAGGATTGTTAGGGCTGAAATAAAACATTTAAAACACATAGAGGCTGTCGGCTTATCCGTCAGCCTCTAAAGAGTTTATCTAGGGATTTATCTTTTTTGCGAAAATGTAAATCCTTAATTTCAAAATTTTTGCATTTTGCCTCATTAGAAATGCTTTACATTAGATAGGGGGCACCTATATGTATGTCATAGAAATGCAGGGGATAACTAAGGAGTTTCCCGGAATTGTCGCAAATGATAATATTACTTTGCAGCTTGAGCGGGGAGAGATTCACGCGCTTTTAGGTGAAAACGGCGCCGGAAAGTCTACCTTAATGGGTGTACTGTTTGGGCTCTACAGGCCTGAGCAAGGGAAGATTTTAAAGGACGGCAGAGAAGTTAAAGTAAAGGGGCCTAATGACGCCACAAAGCTTGGTATAGGCATGGTGCATCAGCATTTTAAGCTGGTACACAATTTTAGCGTGCTTGAGAATATTATATTGGGCGTTGAAACAACAAGAAACGGTGTCCTGAAAATGGACGATGCAAAAAAGAAGATACAGGCGCTTTCAAAAAAGTATGGCCTTGAAATAGATATTGATAAAGAAATACAGGACATTACCGTGGGTATGCAGCAGAGGGTTGAAATATTAAAAATGCTGTACCGTGAGAATGAAATTCTTATTTTTGATGAACCTACGGCTGTTTTAACCCCGCAAGAGATAGAATCACTTATGCAAACAATGAAAGAGCTTGCTGCTGAGGGGCGCTCAATCCTGTTTATCACTCATAAGTTAGATGAAATAAAGCAGGTTGCAGACCGTTGTACTGTACTTAGAAAAGGTAAGTTTATAGGCACTGTTGATGTGGCTGACACATCAAAGGAAGAGCTTTCTGAAATGATGGTTGGCCGTAAAGTGGTGCTTAGTCTTGAAAAGCAGGAAGCTAAAGTAGGAGAGTGTATTCTTGAAGTTAAAAACCTGAGAATGAAAGGCGCCGGCTCTACTAAGGACAGGTTAAGGGATGTGTCCTTTACAGTAAATGCCGGTGAGATTGTTTGTGTGGCCGGCATTGAAGGAAATGGTCAAACAGACCTTGTGTATGCGCTTACCGGGCTTGCACCTGTTCATGGCGGAACTGTTTCTTTAATGGGTAATGATATTACTAAAGAGAAAATCCGCCGCCGCGGGGCACTCGGTATGGCACACATACCGGAGGACAGGCATAAGCATGGGCTGGTTCTTGATTATACAGTTGCTTATAATTCAATTTTGCAAAAGTATTTTACCCCTGAGTTTCAAAGCCACGGTTTTTTGAAAAAAGATGCTATTTGGTCTTATGCCAATCGTTTGATTGAGGAGTTTGACATTCGCTCCGGTAAAGGCGCGGATACTGTTACCCGAACAATGTCAGGAGGCAACCAGCAGAAAATAATTGTTGCCCGCGAAATTGACAGGGAGCACAAGCTGCTCATAGCTGTTCAGCCCACAAGGGGGTTGGATGTCGGAGCTATAGAATATATCCATAAGCAGTTACTAAAACAGCGGGACGAGGGGACAGCAGTTCTTTTAGTATCTCTTGAGCTTGAGGAAGTTATGAATATCTCTGATAGGATATTGGTAATGTATGAAGGTGAGATTGTAGCCAGTGCAGACCCGAAAGTAGTCACATATCAAGAACTGGGTTTGTATATGTCAGGGGCAAAACGGGAGGTGAGCGCGTGAGAAAGATACTTTCAAAATTAGATGGCGGGCTTAGCTTTTTATCCTCTTTGGCGGCAGTTATTGCCGGTCTTTTGGTAGGTTTTGTTATACTTTTTCTGACAGACTATACTCAAGCTTTTCCAGCCTTTATTGACATTTTAACCTCAGGGTTTCAGTCAATGAGAAATTTCGGTGAAGTACTGTTTTTTGCTACTCCCATTATACTAACCGGTTTATCTGTTGGTTTTGCTATGAAAACAGGCCTTTTTAATATTGGTGCTTCAGGCCAGTTTACATTCGGTGCATATATAGCCATTCTTATTGGTGTTCGTGCGGTTTTCCTGCCGCCGCCGCTGCGTATAGCTGCCTCTCTTTTAGGGGCAATGCTGGCAGGCGCTGTTTGGGCAGCTATTCCGGGTCTGTTAAAAGCCTACCGCAATGTTCATGAAGTTATATCCTGTATTATGCTTAATTGGATAGGGATTTTTATGGTCAACTTTATGATACTAAATACCGTTTTTGACATAGACCGCAACTCTTCAATGCGTTTGCCTGCCAGCTCTAATGTTCCGGGGCTTGGGCTTGGGCAGTTTTTTCAAGGCTCGGCTCTTAGGCCTTCGGCGGTAAATTCCGGCATAATTTTTTCCATTGCTGCTGCGGTTATTGTATATGTTATTTTAGATAAAACAAAATTCGGATATGAACTTAAAGCCTGTGGGTTTAACAAGGATGCGGCAAACTATGCGGGCATTAATGAAAAACGCAATATAATACTCTCAATGATGATTTCAGGTGCTTTAGCAGGGCTTGGCGGTGGCCTGCATTTTCTTTCCGGTGCCGGGGTTACAATGAATGTGGCAAATGTATTGGCATACGAAGGCTTCACAGGCATTTCAGTGGCTCTTTTGGGTTTAGGAAACCCTATAGGCATTATTTTTGCAGGCATTTTAATTGCTTATTTGCAGCTGGGCGGATTTCAGATGCAGCTTTTCGGTTTTGTGCCGGAGATTATAGAAATAGTGACAGCAGTTATAATTTATTTCTGCGCTTTTGTACTGCTTGTTAAGATGTATCTTGAAAAGCTTGCTAAAGGAAAAACGGCAAGCGTAATTAAGGAAACGGATATTGATCATCCTGCTATTGCAAAAGCCAAGATACAGGCTCCGCCACAAGACAATGAAGAAGGGAGTGGCAATTAATGAGCACAATATATTTCTTAATGCAGCAGACCTTTTTCTTTATGATGCCTCTTCTGATTGTTGCTCTTGGCGGCATGTTTTCTGAACGTTCAGGTATTGTAAATATAGCCCTGGAAGGAAAAATGCTTCTTGGCGCTTTTGCAAGTATTTTTTTTATTAACCGCATACAAGGCTCTGAAATAGCTTTAGATGGTCATGCCCTTTTATTGGTGGCTCTGCTTATTGCTGCTGCAACGGGCATGTTTGCGGCACTTTTTCACGCCTATGCTTCAATCAGTTTAAATGCTAATCAAATTATAAGCGGCGTAGCCATTAATATGTTTGCTCCGGCTTTTGCCATTTATGTTGCGCGGATTTTTGGAACCACCCAGCAAGTGTTTTTTAACAATACTTTTCGTATTGACGTTATGCCTTTCTTTGGGGATATTCCTGTAATAGGGCCGCTGTTTTTTACCAATACTTACTTGACAACATATTTGGGGTTTGTAATTTTGGCTGTTTCAGCCTTTTTACTGTACAAAACTAAATTTGGTTTAAGATTAAGGGCTTGCGGTGAGCATCCTCAAGCAGCAGATTCAGTTGGCGTTAATGTTTACAGAATAAGATATGCCGGCGTTTTAATTTCAGGTGCCCTTGCAGGAATGGGTGGGTTAATTCTCATAATACCCACTGCAGTTGCATTTAATGCAACTGTGTCAGGGTATGGTTTTTTAGCTCTTGCAGTTCTTATATTTGGTGCATGGAAACCAGGGCGAATACTGTTTGCCGCATTCTTTTTCGGGTTGCTGCAAGCCGTTGCCGCAGGCCATACAGGTATAGGGTTTTTGCGTGACTTAGCTATACCAATGCATTTTTATTGGATGGTTCCATATTTAGCCACATTACTTGTGCTTGCTTTCACTTCAAGTAAATCACAAGCACCTAAGGCGGCAGGAACACCTTATGATAAGGGAAAAAGATGAGATAGTTGCAAGGAAGGAATGGTGTGTTATGAGAATGTTCGATATAATTACACATAAAAAAAACGGCAAGGCTTTAACAGAGGAAGAAATTCGTTTCTTTGTTAAGGGGTTTACTCTTGGAGAAATACCCGATTATCAGGTTTCTTCATTGCTAATGGCGATTTGCCTTAAAGGTATGGATGAAAACGAAACAGCTATTTTGACCGATGCCATGCTTCGCTCAGGTGATATGGCTGATCTTAGCTCCATTCCGGGTATTAAAGTTGACAAGCATTCAACAGGAGGAGTAGGGGATAAAACCAGTCTTATTATAGGGCCAATTGTTGCAGCCTGCGGCGTACCTGTAGCAAAGATGAGCGGAAGAGGCTTAGGTCATTCAGGAGGGACGATTGACAAGCTTGAGTCTATCCCCGGGCTTAAAACGGAGGTGGACCCTGAAAAATTTTGTGACATTGTTCGCTCTACAGGAATTGCTATTATCGGTCAGTCCGGGGACATTGCTCCGGCTGATAAAAAACTATACGCCCTTAGAGATGTAACCGCGACTATTGACTCAATTCCTTTAATTGCCTCATCAATAATGAGTAAAAAACTGGCAGCAGGGTCAGACGCTATATTACTTGATGTTAAAACAGGCAGCGGCGCATTTATGAAGTCTCTTGATGACTCTATAGCCCTTGCACAGGCTATGGTGTCTATAGGTGTACGCTCCGGCCGCCGCGTTATGGCTCTGGTTACTGATATGGACAGGCCACTGGGCTCTGCCATCGGCAATGCTCTTGAGGTTGAGGAAGTTGTGGCTGTGCTTCGCGGCGGCGGGCCGGAAGATTTGGTAGCTGTTTGTTTAGAACTTGCCTCTTATATGCTTTTTTTAGCCGGTGTAGCCAAAACGGTTGAAAAGTGTAAAGAGCTGGCAATGGATGCAGTTAACAGCGGCAATGCCTTTAAAAAATTTAAGGCAATGGTAGCTGCTCAAAATGGGGATGTTGATGCCCTTGATAATGGTTTTGCCAAGGCTGCCATTATTTCATCATTTAAAGCAGTGACGGCCGGATATATAAGCCATATGAACGCTGAAGACTGCGGTATGGCCTCTCTTGCTTTAGGTGCCGGCAGAGTTCGTAAGGAAGATAATATTGATTACTCTGCGGGCATAGTTTTGCACAAAAAAACCGGCGATTATGTAACCGCCGGAGAAACTATTGCATACTTACACACTTCTGATGCAGGAAAATTACGTGAGGCAGAGGAAATCTTAACAGATGCAATTGTTATTTCCGATACACCTACTACTGCAACTAAGTCTGTGTTAGCAGTTGTTTCTGAAGAAGGAGTTAGGATGCTGTAATTGTAATGGCAACGGTGCATAACCACTGCTGAACCGATTTTTTTCCCGGCTGGTCGTAAATGCTACGCATTTACTGCTCGCCCAGGCAGCCAGGACGAGCGCTGTAGTCTACGCCGCGCCTAAAACCGCGCGGCAGACCAACGGGATTTGTCCGTGAACGTGGGCAAACGGGAACCCATTAAAGCCTGCTTTAATGGGTAGTGGAAAACGGTGCTTTTCCGTTTTTGCCAGTCCGGAAAAAAATCGCGTGAAGCAGGTTATGCACCATTGCCTAATAGACTTTTTGTAAAGTTAAAGCGGCTTTTCTGAACACATATCAATTGCCATACTTGTTGAGGACCCTGAAAGCGCTATCTTAATGATTTACTTCAAAATTTCTCAGAAAACGAATAAGGCAGTAGTTCTTTTAGTGAGAGCTCTTTTATATTATGTTTGTCATCAAGATAAACGACGGTTAAATTGGGGTTTTGTGAATTTAGATACTGTCGGCATGCACCGCAGGGTGTACAAAAAATAAGTTCATTTAAACCACCAACTACTGCTATTTTTTCAAAATCGTCATGCCCTTCCGATATTGCCTTTACTACAGCACAGCGCTCAGCGCAAATGTTGGTAACGCCGATACCGGAAGGGTCTTCTATATTACACCCCAGTATAACCTTACCGCTTTTTGTAAGCAAAGCCGCACCGACCTTAAAATTAGATATGCCAGGACGTGCAAACTCCCGGGCTTCTTTAGCAAGTTCAATTAATTTTTCATTATTCATATTTAATACTCCTTTTTATTATAGTGGAATTCCTTTGAAACAGTATCAGAAATTTAGCTTGATAAATTTCTGATACTGTTTCAAAGGTAGGCTGGGCAGCGCGCAAGCAGCCCGGTCTATTTCTGCAAAATAGTTGCATTTACAACTATTTTGCAGAAATTCCACTATAAAATTAGTTTATTTTGGAATTTTTTTCCGGCGGTTTAACAATAAATCGGAACACAACCCGATTGCTACAAGAATACCTCCTGACAATATGGTGAACGAAAATGACTGCGCTATCATAGCGTCAATAACTACCCCCATTAGCACTTGCCCAATAAACATAATCAGTGAAAGATAGAAAGCAGGCACCTTTGGAACTACTATATTATTTATAAATATTAGGCATACTCCTATTAACCCTCCAAAATATATAAGTGGCTCCGGCGAAATAGTCAAATTAGCAAAAACCGGCTCGTTTCTCCCAAAAAGGAAAAATACAGGGATGGTGATAATAAAACCAACTAAGTAGTTAAAAAATGTGCCTAAGCCAACAGTTGAAAGCCCTGCCAGTTTTGCATTAATTGTTCTTGACAAAACCAGAGAGCCTCCGGCCAGAAAAGAAAGCAAAACAGCGATGGTATTAAAGTGGTCTATCATTACTGCAATACCGGCTACTATTAGAAGCAGCCCAATGATTCGGCCTTTACTGAAAGGGTTTTTAGGGCTATCCAGCCATCCGAATTGGTCAAAGAGGAGCCCGGCTACACTTTGACCAAATAGTACAGTTGCAAGCAGGGCAGAAACGCTTATTCGGCCGAATGCAACATTGTTTGAAATGAGCGTAAAAACACCAAGTGCACCGCCTGAGTAAAGATACCACTTGTGTCGCTTTATGTGTTTAAACTCGCCTTTTTTTAAAACCACAGCGGTTATGAAAACAAGACCCGTCAAATGAACAAATACTGCTGAGAAATGCATACCATAATGCTGTGCAAGGCTTCCGTTTAATGAAACCATGACAGCAATCAGAAAGCCGCTTATAAGAGATAAAGAATAATACATATTATTTCCTCCGTGTTAGAGCATATCCTAATTTACCTCAAGGGCGAAGACCCTGCCTCTAAGCCAAAGTTTACTTTGGCGAAAGCGGCGGGGCGAACCGCCCAACCTCACTATGTTCGGTTAGGGTGGGGGTTTTCAAGTCCTTTGGACCCGGAGCTACGCGTGCGCTAAACGTGTGCCACCGGCACACAGCGCCCCAACCCAATAGCTTTGCATTTTCGTAGAAAATGTAAAGCCTTGACTAATCAGGCAAGCCGTCATTTAATCTTTTCTAATATTATTTGCCCTGTTTCAAAAGCCGGCTCTTTAGATAAAAGTATAGGCAGACAGAGTTCGTTTGCTTTCTCCACAGCTCTTTGGTCAGGTTTAATGCCATGGGCTATAATTATGCATGCCACATTTGCAAATGTGGCTACTGCGACTATATTTAAATTATTTATTATTGTAATCCAAGCGGAACCCGCAGGAGCTCTTCCCATTGCAAAGCTTAATAAATCACAGATATAAATTCCACTAATTTTTTTACCATGACCCCTTTCGCCTGCTGCAAATAAAAAGCCTGAGTGTTCGGTTAAGTCCTTGACAGTTATTTCTATCTCTCCTTTTCATCTCTTATTTATATATATCAAGTATGACATAAGCAAGATGAGCAGTCAATCATTTATATTTTTGTCAGAAAGCTTCTAAAAATTTACATAAAGACAGTGGACCATAATCAATAAAGTAGACACAATTTAAGAAAATATTTTTTATCCGCAATGAATCTCCTTCTCATCAGGAGAAAGAAAATCATTTGCAGAATGCGGCCTGTTCTTACTTATAGAAGCTCTCTATATATTCAAAGAGTGATAAATTAAGCTCCTGTATAGAGCTTAATGTTCTGCAGTTCAGTTCCTCATGCTTTAGGTATCTGAAAAAGGATTCCATAACAGCATTATCGAAAGGATGCCTTTTTGTAGAAAAAGATTGCACAAAATCCGCAGCATCAAGCACTTTGCGAAACTCCTTGGTAAGCGTATAGGCATCCTTGGCCGCTATGAAACATAACGCCTTTAGGGTATCTTCTTTTTGAATATGCTAAATCAAAGGTATCTAAGACAAGCTTTGTATCAATATTTGCACTCATTTTGTAAGATGGGATTTTTCTTGAGAATAAATCCATGACAGCGCAAACATAGCAGAACAGGTTAGATACTTTAATGTACGCTATAGAGGGTCAATTAGCACACGGTTACACACCTAAATTTTCGGTATTAAATTTGGGGAAGTGCCACGCTTCCCCTTGTTCTTACGCTACATTGAAAAACTGCTCAAATGCAACATTAAACTTTATATCCAGCTCATAGCCACGATTGGCTTTGACGCTCTCAATGAGATACGCCACAATCATCTTCTTGGCCTCGGCATTGCTGCCTTGGAACATTTCCGACCAACCTATCAGCCGTTGATAATCGGTTTTTATAGCCGATAGATGCTGTTGTCCGTTTTCCAGCTCCGATTCATAGCGGTGTACTTCTTCTGTTGCGGTAGCAATCTTTTCCTTTGCCTGCTTGATTAAGTCATTCAGCAGAGCGGAATCAAACTTGCTTTCGCCATTTATGGCCTTTACAACCTCATCTTGCAACGTTCTAAGGCTGTCCGTCTGTTTTTTCAGTTCAGCCCGTGAAAAACTTTCAGCTTCGTCCTACAGCCATCAAGCTCTTTCTGGTAGCTCTTTTCTATCAGCTTGCTTTCAGATGCTCCCTTGATGTTCTGAAACAAGCTGTCGAGCAATTCAGATACAAGACCATCCAACTTTTTCATGCTGTATACCGATTGCCCGTTACAATCGCTTATCTTTCGCGCATTATTAGCGCAGACATAGCGGAACTGCTTATTTTCGTTAATCTTACCATCTTTCGTGTGTACGGAGTAGCCCAATTACCACGTTGTGGAAAGCTCCATACGGTATTCATTTCTAGTTCAAAATTATCAGGTTCCCATTTTTTTATTTTTCCACTCATTCGCTCAAATCAATAAACTGTGCAAGGAAGAGAGGTCTTGCGTAAAATGCTCTACTCACGCTCCCGTGTCCAGCTCCTTTAGTCCGTGGTTGTATATATATGCCCATCTTTCCAGTCAATTTCGAAAACCCACGTGTGGGGTCGTTTAGACATTCTTGCACAAGTTCATAATCAGCTTTGACAGCATTGATAATTCACCATCCAAGTCCATTGAGGTGACAGAGTGAACAAATGTAGGCATATCATAACTTACCCCAACGGTTCTTGCAACAATTACAGCTTTTTTTAGCTTAGTATAGTAAATGACTTTCCTCAAAACTTGTCCGCTTAACGTTGTATTCATCTATCATTGTTATCGCTATCGTTTCTTTGAAAGCAAGTAGACCATTTTTCAAACGCTTTAGCGGGACACTCTTTAGCTCCCACGAACCAAAATTTGGACTTTGCGATGAATTTATCGGAATCCCCAAGTACCGCTCACACACATGACCAGCCCAACCTTTGTTTACTTTTCCATTTGCTGAAAGTACAGTAACCTCGTACTTCTTTGCTAATTCGTGTAGATCTTGCCCTTCAAGTTCTTTCAGCTTATATATAGCTTCATTTCGGTGCATAATACAACCTCCTAATTTGGGTCTACACGTTAGCGATCAGCAACTCTCTAACCTTGCCACGTTTTCCGCCATTTGAGTTTATTGCTCTACTTGCTTGTATTCGTGAAATCTTATGTGCCGCATACAATATATCAAAAAAGTTGTCGTGTTCGTCAATATTTTTGGGGTCTGAGTTGCTGGCAACGATATACGCCCCTTTATTACTCATATTATCAATAAACGAGGCAAGTTCCGCTTGGGCGGTATCACAAAAACCATCTTTATCATATGATGTGAAATTGGCGGTTGCAGATAATGGACGATATGGAGGATCGAAGTAGGCAAATGTTTTATCGTCAATAAAATCTGATGCCAGTTTATAATCGCTGCACACAATAGTTGCACTTTGTAATTTCTGTGAAACTGCTCGAAGATTATGATCATCACAAATGCAGGGGTTTTTATAGCTACCCTGCGGAACATTAAATCCTCCTTTGGAATTAACCCGATATAGACCATTGAAACAAGTGCGGTTCAGAAAAATAAATAATGCCGCCAGTTCTAATGACTTATCATTTTTCACTTTCAACATATTAAATTTATCACGCTTTTCATAATAAATGCCTTTACGCTCATTAATGTCAAATGGCAGATATTCAACTTCAAGTCTGCGCAACACATAAATCAACGCATCAATAGAGTCACGAATGGATATATATGTATGGATGAGTTCATGATTGATGTCGCTTATATAAACCTCGCTAAGAGTATAATGGTTCAGCACATCAAATAAAACTGCGCCACCACCAATAAAAGGCTCGGCGTATTTATTTATACCCTTGCCAAGTCCAGCAGGATACTTTTTTCTTATCTCATCTAATATCTGACCTTTGCCGCCAGCCCATTTAACAAATGGCTTAGCAGTGCAATTGGTGTGTGAGTTGCTCATTGTGTAATCACCTCGACAGATTTAATTTCCAACGAATAATTATAACATAAAAGCTTTGTATTGTTCAATGATAAAATCGTAGTTACGTTCGACTTTTAGGCTATATTACTACTTATTCCTACGTCCGCCACGTTTGAGTATCGGAGATTTTTCTAACGCTTTCATCATAGCCTTTTGCTCATCTTCTGTGAGGTTTTTGGCATTAAGCCCAAGCTGCTTGCACAGGGCATAGAACTTCGCCATTGTTACCCCCTCAGCCTTTTTGCCCTCAACATAGCCCTGCATTAAGGCTTTCATATCCTTTATGACCTCGTTATGTTAGGGGGATAGCTTGTCGGTTTTATGGGCATCAAAAAAAGCTTTTCATAATGGCATTAAAACGCTCCGAGATACGGAAACGCAGATACTCGTCCTCATTGATAGTGGCATTTTGTAGGAAGGCTAATATTTCATCACGTTTGTCGCTGTCGTTGCCGTTGCCGTTGCCGTCTGTGCTGTCCTTGTAGTTTTCTTTGATTGTGGTTTCTGCAAGACGATATACAGCGTTAAGGGTTTGCATTTGTGGCATCAACTTCTTATCTATGCAGACCTCAACGGCATTTATTAATTGCCCAAAGTCTGCATGAGATAATAATTCGCTGATTAGGCGGTTGTCCGTTACGCCAAAAAGATAATCGGTAGACACATTGTAAAATTTAGCAAGTGCCGCCACAGTTTGATAGCTGGTTTGGTTATCGTCATTGCTCTCTATTCGTGAAATAGTAGCAAGAGGTATACCTGTTAAATCGGCAACCTCTTGCAGTCTCAGCTTGCACTCATCTCGCAAGTCACGGAGTTTTTCTTGCAGGGTTAAATTTATCTTCATATGAGCATCATAAAAAAACTTTGAAAACTGTTTCTTTTGAACCCGAGTACCGGCCTATGTTTATAAACAACAAAGGACTGGCGATGACATATGACGACTATTCCAATCGCTTTACTTCATTAGTGCTCAACCATTTTTGTGCCGCATTGCTTGAAAGTCCCGACCCAGAGTGTCGTATATATGGACAGTTGCTTTATGAAAACAATCTTGGGCTACATGCCCTGCGGCACTGGTTTTCCGTTCAGCTTGTTCTTCATGGCGAAGATATAGCCCCAATACAGTATTGGCGTGGCGATAAGAACCCGACAAGTGTATTTGCGTACCTTCAAAACAAAGGCGACTTGGTAAAAGAACTGGAAAGCGCGGGAAACCTTTTTGCGGAATTGCTGATGACGCATGGTTTTGGCGAGATGTCAAATGGAATATAAAAGCGTATTCGCTCACTTTTCAGAAATAGGTCAGGAGCTAAGCTCGCTATTCTAAGGTGCTAAAACAGGAAGACGGCACGTTTTAGGGTTTATGGATGCAAATGATTGGCTTGACATTTGGCAAATTATAGGATAACATTTTAGTGTCAGGAATTTACAAAAAAGACCATCTGTTACTATGTTACTAATCTCAGATTAATACATAAAGTGACGAACTTGGCGGAAATTTAGGAAGAGTTCCGGCTAAAGCCGGAATCAGTGCTAAAGTGCCGCCCGTTGCCGCGGCTCATAGTTGGGGTAGGTGGTTTTTCTGTAAAATTACCGGATTTTAGTGCAAAGGCAATCTATCATTTTAATTGGGATTAGTAGGAATTAATAATAAGCACACATTTTTGTGTGCTTATATAACAAAAGTTATTTAAGTTGGTAAAACATTACGTTTACATTCGCAAAACAAGGCTTTTGTAAGTTTAAAATTTAGTAGGCTAGGGGAATATTGTTATGGGCACCGGATATGTTGAAAATGTATTGAAAAAGTACTTGACAAAGATGTTTAGATTGCCGCTTTACAGACTATTTTTAATTATTTGCGGCCTGCCTGTTTTTATTGTTTATGGGTTGATTTACTTAATAAAATACTCTTCTATATCTGGTGAAAAAACAGGAATTAGGCATGAAAAGCAGCGCATCGAAGATGAACTTAAAGCCAAAGGCGTTGATAAGTTGCTGGCTATTGAAGTTTTAGAGCAGTTAAATAAGAAATACGCCTTTTTGAATAAAAATGTACCCTCGGAAAAAATAGCTGCGGAACAGAAAAAAATTGTTAAGCAGCGTTTTGATGAAGAGATTAATGCCCAGCTTTTTAAGGAAAACCCTGCTGCGGACTTGTCGCACGGTTTTTTAACACATTTTCTTGATATGTTTAGTAACCCCATATTTTTTATGTTTTCTTTGCTTTTAGGTTTTCCTATGCATATTCTTGTTTTGCTGTTTTCCAATCCCTATATGAAGTATATTTTTGAGCGCTTGATTATGATGATTTTTGTTGTATTCGGTGTGACATTTTTGGTGTTTACTATACTCTATATGTCACCTATGGATCCTGCCACCAACATTCTTGGCCAGCACGCCACAGCTGACACTGTGGCGGAGTTTAATAGGGTTTATGGCCTCGATGCACCATATTTCGAGCAGCTTATGAGAACTTTTAGAGGAATAGTTACTTTTGACATGGGCATTTCATTTATAGGGAATGAGGATGTTATTGCATCTATTATGCGCCTTTTCCCTATTACACTGCTGATAGCATTTTGGTCGCTGGTTTTGTCGCTTGTTATTTCTATTCCTGCCGGTATTTTTTCGGCAATTAAACCCTATTCTGTGTTTGATTACGGGTTTATGTTTATTGCGCTTTTAGGTCTTTCAATTCCAAGTTTTTGGCAGGGGCTTTTGTTCATACTGTATTTTTCTATTAACTGGGGCCTTCTTCCGGCGTTGTTTATTGAAGGAAACTGGCTTAGCCTTATTATGCCTCTTGTGGTCTTGGGTACCTCGCTGGCGGCCACTGTTGCCCGTATGACCCGTTCGTCAATGCTTGAGGTAATAAAACAAGATTATGTTACCACAGCAAAAGCTAAAGGCTTATCTTACAGCACGGTTGTTATAAAGCATGTTTTAGGAAATGCGATGATTCCAATTGTAACAGTTGTAGGGATTCAATTTGGCGGGATGCTTGGCGGCGCAGTAATTACAGAGCGTGTTTTCAATATAAGGGGCTTGGGCAGCCTCATTGTTGACAGGCAATTTATTCCAGATATTCCCGTTGTTATGGCCGGTGTTATTTATGTTGCGATAATTGTCAGCATAACAAACTTAGCGGTTGATATCTTATATGCATTCTTAGACCCTCGTATAAAATCTAAAATGAAAAGTTATTAAGGCAAATTTGCGGTAAAAGTTAATATTTATTAGATAATTAGATAAAAAGTAATATAAGTTTAAGAGGTGAAAATAAATGGCACTGTCTACAGAGACTAGAAATTTATATATTGAAAGAGAGAATAAGCGCCGCTTAAATTCCTTTCCGGCATATAACTCCTTAAATCTTGGCGCGAGCATATCTTTCGGTATATTTTTGTTTCTACTGCTTAATGCCCTTGATTTTTCAGGTGGCTCTTTCAATATTAATATGACTGTGTTTTTGGTTGCTCTGGTCTACTTTATACCTGCTGCAATTTCTTATTGTCTTGCACGTAAAGTGAAAAGTGAAATTTTAAAAAATGGTGATGTTTCGACATTTACAAGGCGATTTGGTTTTTTGCTTCTTCCGTTTACACTTGCCTTTAATGTGTTTGTAGCAATTGCGGGGTTTATGATTATTAAGCGGGAAAGGTCTGTAGAATATCTGCTTGCTGCCTGGTCGGTTTTAACAAGTGTTGCTGTTATGGCTATTTCACTGGTAAATGTTTTTAAGCCGGCAGTTTCGCCTACATTTTTTCTTGGCATGGGTTTTTTAGCTACTTTGGCAGTTTTTTATATAATTGTTACCGTACTTATAAATCGTTGGGTTAGAGATCAGCAAGTTGATAAAAGAATGCTTCCTTTTGCGGTTTTGCTGATTATTACTGCGGTTTCCGGCAATTTATTTGCTCTTGCTTTAGGGCTTGTTCTTTTATCTAAGATAAAGAATCAGGGAAAAGAGAAAAACATAGAGTGGGTTGATGTTTTAAGGCGGTTGTTCCGCAATAACACAGCTATTTTAGGCATGTTTTTTGTCGCTTTTTTGTTTATGGTGTCGATTTGCTCGGGACTTACATTTGACAATAGAGTTGCTGTTGACAGTAATTTCCAAACTTTACTAAGTTCTCCGACACTTCGCTTTCCCTTTGGAACTGACGAATTTGGCAGATGTGTATTTACAAGGATTATTTTTGGCGCAAGAATTTCGCTTATTGTTGGTCTTGTATCTACTGCCATACCTATAGTGATTGGTGGCATTTTGGGTGCAATTGCAGGGCATTATGGAAATGTACTTGATAATACTATCATGCGGTTTTTAGATATTTTGTTTGCTGTGCCTAATATATTTTTAGCAATAGCAATTATTGCTGCCTTTGGTGTTAGCATAACGAACCTTATAATTGCTTTAAGTGTCGGTATGATTCCTATTTATGCTAGAACTATGCGTGCTCAGGTTTTGAGTGTATCTAACAGTGAGTTTGTGGAAGCAGCTAAGGCCAACGGGCAAAAAAGGCATATGATTGTGATTAAGCATATTATACCGAATTCAATGGCTCCTATTATCGTCCGGGCTTCCCTTGGCATAGGGTCTGCAGTGCTTTCAACCTCGGCTCTAAGCTTTTTGGGGCTTGGTGTTGAGCCTCACGTTCCCGAATGGGGGAATGTTTTAAGAACAGGCAGCAGATTTTTGGAGTTGCACCCGTATTTGGCAATTTACCCTGGTCTTGCAATTGTGCTTATTGTTCTTGCTTTTAATTATTTTGGTGACGGCTTGCGTGATGCGCTTGATCCAAAATTGAAATAGTAAACGCTTTCCAGTGAGGTGCGAAAATTATGAGCGAAGTTTTGCTTTCAGTAAAAGATTTGCATATGCATTATATAACTGAAGATGAGACAATAAAGGCAGTAAATGGTGTAAGTTTTGACATTCATAAAGGGGAAAGTATTGGCCTTGTAGGGGAAACAGGCGCGGGCAAAACTTCAACCGCTTTATCTATAATGCAGTTGATTCCTGACCCGCCCGGCATTATTGTAGGCGGCGAGGTTAATTTTCGCGGCGAGAACCTTGTGTTCAACACAGAAAAGCGAAACAGACAGATACGCGGCAACAGTATATCAATGATTTTTCAAGATCCTATGACAGCACTAAATCCGATTATGACAGTGGGAGACCAGCTTATTGAAGCTTTGCTTACACATAAGAAGATTTCCCGTGCCGAGGCTAAAGAAGATGTTGAAAGAATGTTGGAAATTGTAGGCGTAAATGCGGACAGGCTGCCAAACTATCCCCATCAATTTTCAGGAGGAATGAAACAGCGAGTAGTTATTTGCATGGCACTTTTATGCAATCCTGAGCTGCTTATAGCAGATGAGCCAACAACTGCACTGGATGTTACAATACAAGCTCAAGTTCTTGAAGTTGTGAGAAAGCTGCGCGATGAGTATAAAATGTCACTTCTGCTTATAACTCACGATTTAGGTGTGGTTGCGGAAACCTGTGATAATGTTGCTATAATGTACGCAGGCGAAATTGTTGAAAAGGGCACGGTTAAAGAGGTTTTTACCAATCCTAAGCATCCATATACAAAAGGGCTTTTTGACTCTATCCCTAAGCTTGATGAGGATTCTATGAGGCTGACGCCTATTGAAGGACAAATGCCAAACCCGGCCGAATTGCCCGGCGGTTGTTTCTTTCACCCGAGGTGCAGGTTTGTAAAGCCGCAGTGCAGTACGGTTGCCCCCGGGTTTAAGGGCAGCGGGCATATTTTTAAATGTCATTTGGAATAGATTGGGAGTTGCGTTATGGAAAAACTGCTTGAAGTACAAAACCTAAAAAAATATTTTACCGTGCCGGGTGGCTCGCTTCATGCCGTAGACAATGTGAATTTTTCCATTACCCGCGGGGAAACTTTAGGGGTGGTTGGCGAATCGGGTTGCGGAAAATCTACACTGGGGCGTGTTATTTTAAGGCTGCATGAGCCAACAGGTGGGCGTGTTTTATACAACGGGATGGATATAACTTCTTTTAACGATGAAGAAATGCGCCACATGCGTAAATATATGCAAATTATTTTTCAAGACCCTTACGCATCACTTGACCCTAGGTACACCATATCACAGAGCATAGAAGAACCGCTTAAAATACACAAAATTTTTTCTACAGAGGCAGAGCGTAAGGCTTGTATATATGAAATTATGGAGATGGTGGGGCTGTCGAAGCGAGTGGCAAATGCCTATCCTCATGAGTTTGACGGCGGGCGCAGACAGCGGGTGGTTATTGCAAGAGCGATTGCCATTTCGCCGCAGTTTATTATTTGTGACGAGCCTGTGAGTGCCCTTGATGTTTCGGTTCAAGCACAGAT
>Ga0131853_10006980_pt1 | contig 20416 bp, 7 predicted proteins | sample TergutLab28metaG_FD_92764 | JGI IMG/M metagenome (GOLD analysis project Ga0131853, IMG submission 92764) | Labiotermes labralis P1 segment gut microbial communities from Petit-Saut dam, French Guiana - Lab288 P1 (version 2) (version 2) | ecosystem: Host-associated > Arthropoda: Insects >...
AGGTGGGAAATCCTTAGGCTTGAGTGTTGTAATTACACAAATGGGGGGTGGGAGCATATGTCAGGGGCCCCCCCCCCCCCCCTTTTTAAAAAAGATTTGTCTGATTTGTATTTAAGAGGCACTCAAGTCACAATCCTGTTTGAGTCATCTACCATTATTTTTACATTTCTTTTAGTCCTTCCCGATTTCATCTTAAAAAACAAATGATCAGGGGACAAATTTTTGTTTAACTTTAATTATTCAAAGAAATTGTATAAGTTTGCAATTGTGGTGGTTTTAAAGATATTATTCTTGAACAAGTACAGTTGTAGTAGGTATTTCTGAAACTTACACGATGAGCATTTTGATCTCTCACTTGTAATTTTAATTGTATTTTGGGATTTAAAAAATTAAACTTGCGTAAATGTATTAAATTTTATGGGATAAACAACAATATATCAAAATTCTGTTAAGAAAATACTTCCAAATAGAATGAAACAATATCCTTAAAAATTTTATACAGTTTTATTCAGTGGATCGAGAGAAATGCCAGTTTTACTGCATAATGTTTTAGAAACTTGTTTGTATTTTAAGTGAAATTCTAAAGGTTGTGACATAGCTTTTCCTAAGCACAACATTTAAAATGGTATCTCATCTCATATGCTTTGCATATGGCATTATTCTTTATATGTTAGAGGCTTACTGTAAGAACAAAAACACATGCTTTCACAATACTCCATCTGCCCTTCCCATAATTTGACATTTTTATTTTTCCCCCAAGCCAAACCCAGAACCTTCTGAATATGAAACTTAGGCAATCGGTGTGATCCATATTGCATTTGATTCTATGTGACCTCAAGAGTTGATTCATAGTCAATAAACAAATATCTGTGATTAATGTGCTTGATAATCACATGTCACTAGTGTATAAATAATTAATGTATATCACTGTAAATTAGTGACAGCCAAAACTGACACAATCAGTGGACCACTGGAACACATACCCAGAGGACTGATTTGTACAGTTCACAATGTGCAATAGGATAATTTTCCATAATATTTGATTGTTGCTGTAATTTGTAATGAGGATTAGCATTATCAGGTTTGGTCACTTCATTAATTGTAGTTAATGTGTGTCTGGAAGTACGCAGAGGTGCATTTGTTTGAGGCACTGTGCTAAAAACCGGAAGGTCACAGGTTCGATTCCTGAATTTTTATTGACATAATCCTTCCAGCCACACAATAGCCCTAGGGTCGACAGAGCTTCTAACAGAAATGAGTACCAGGAGTATCTTCTGGCAGTAAAAAGAGCTGATTGTCTCAAAATCTGGGAGCCTCAACCTACTGGAACCCTAGGTTCTGTATGTGGGTTGCATTACCTCTTATTATGTGTATGAGTGTATGATTTCTGAAGGTTGAAACATTATTATTGTAATTCATTTACTTTGAGGGAATTGTAACTGAAAAGGAATGTTTAGTGCTGCCAGCTGTCTGACATTTTAAACCCAAAGTTTTATGTTAAATGTTATTTCTGACTTTTCAAATTATGAAGCTAATGACTTTTTGTTTATATTCTGAGTGAAAGAATTGCTTCTTGTTTTTGACACACAACATATATAAATGTTCATAGCGGCTATTTCATAAAATATTTTAAGTTTTTATTATGATTTGATGATAGAATTGATCCTCTTTCCGGGTGATGGTACCTTCTAGTAGTAGACTTCTGTTGCTATCATTCTGGAGATCCATACTGACTCCACGTTCAAGGTAAGACTAAGGCTAGCAGGAAAACATAAGAATCTAAAAAAGTGCAGCAATACATCCTCCATGGTGTCACCACCCACTTGCAAGATACATATTAAACCATTTTTTGAATGAAAATTGACTCTGTATAAGTCATTTCTTTTTTCATTGCTCAGGACTTGCTTCTTCCATAGTTAGCATGAATGAATGTAGCAACAACGATTATATTGCAGGTGATGGGGTTAACATTCCTGGCAGCAGGCACTTCCATACCTGACCTCATCACAAGCGTCATAGTTGCAAGAAAAGGCTTTGGTGACATGGCTGTGTCCTCCTCAGTTGGAAGCAACATCTTTGATGTCACTGTTGGGTGCGTAATTTATGTTCCTTGGTACATGATGCTGAAAAAGTTCATCAGTTTTGAGTTGGAGTTTTCTTCTCCTCCATTAAATATAAATAAGTGTATAACACTTTCAAAAATAAATTAAACATGCAATATAAAACTGTAGAAAAACCATGCCCAAGATGGTATAACAGTTCTTCCCAAGGGAAATGCAGATTTCTTGATGTGGAAGCCACAGATTATGTCCATATCCACAGATAAAAGAGGATGGTCAAGTGAACCAAATATCATATTTGTTAAAACTGGACACAAGTAGAAAACTCAGGCTGGTGAAGGATGCCTGTTTATTGTATTCAACAGCAAGATGTGCCAAATGGAACATTTTCCCTAATATGTATACAACAGACACATAAGAGGTTATTGGGTCACTGAGTGGAACAGACAGCCAAGTACTGTACTTAGCTGTGTCAACTTTTCGTTCTGCTTTGGACATTTTTATAATTGCATGGTTGACTAACCAAAACTAGGAAGATAGCTGAGTTGTACAGTACAACAGTAACACAGACAAAACTTATTTTGTTTGTGTAAAAGTATCTACTTACATTACTGGAAACTTTGAATGGACAAATAGACAGATCTGGTTAAATTGTGTGTCCACACTGAAATGAAATTCATTTGTGTTATTACGTACATAGTGCATAGACCACATGTCTGAGTAACCTCTCCTGATCTGTCCACATTGTAATTGTTCATTGAGAACTGAAGTAACTTACAAATAGGAAATCTGAGAATAAAAAAATCATGTTTTGATTGGCAATCAAAGCTCCATCATAGAGCATAAGTTAAGAATGAATGGAGCTTGTTCATCTGCTCAACCTATATGCCTTCATGAAATGCATGGGGGCAACTTTACATGTGCAATCATGAGGAAATGTGATACGAAAAATGCATCTATGTGACCCTTGGAAACCATTCATAAACCACACTTTTCTACACGGCACAGTGTAAAATGTATAGCTGATAGCATTTCTGCATTGTATGTAATATCAGTGTTGTCACTTATCTTCTGTTGTCAACTCTGCAGCCACCTGAAAAACTCGTCTGACTTGTTATTCATGTTTTGAAATTGTATGGGCTTATTAAATGTAGTCGGTGCTAAGCACCAGTGTCCTAATTGCTGTTTAGTTCTATAATTAATCTGTAAGATAACATGAAACATAAAACTTACATGATCATATTCAGACATGTGATTAATATTTAAACTTGTTTTTTTCTTTTCTGTATTTAGGTTACCAGTGCCTTGGTTAGTCTATGGGATCATCTATGGCAAGCCTGTTGAAGTAAACAGTGTTGGGATGGTGTGCTCCATAGCCATCCTTTTCATGATGCTATTATTTGTGATCATTTCCATCGCCTGTTTTCACTGGAAGATGAACAGGGGGTTGGGATTCACCATGTTCTTGCTATACTTTGTCTTCGTGGCTGTCTCGCTCATGTTTGAGTACAATATAATTGTGTGTCCCTTTTAGTGTCAACAGACGACCAAGATATTTTTTTACACCCAGAGTGGTATTATTTGTTTGGGGATTGGGAGGGCAAGGTGGTCTGGGGCCGGTCCCGGGGACCCTGTTGATTGCTCGAAAAAGATAGAAAATGTTACTTCTATTCATCGTTACATGCTGTTTTAAATCATAGATAGATACATTTATACAAGTACATCCATTACATACAGTTAGTTTGTCTGTAAGGTATCTGGAGTACTGTACATACCAAAAGACATTGACAGATATTAGGCTATTTTGTTAGATATCAAAATGAATACATCATTTCATATGTATGAATATCATTCAACATATATAAAATATTATACATGCCCTAATATATTGAATATATACATATATATTTTGTGAACGTTGGTTATTGTTGTAGAAACACATAAGTAATTTTCTTGGTTGTTTTGCAGTGTGTTAACTTGTTTTTTTAAATGTTTGAAACCATTTTTTTAGAACAGGGAAAATTTTAAGCCAAAGATTAATTGGTAATAGTAAGGTTGCATAATTAAAAGAAATCTATACACCAATATAACAAATGTGAAGCAAAAGTTTCTATACCTTATACTGACATAATATCAAGCAGTTTCTATTGAAATGGAGAAGCTTCTTATATACCATTTACATTTACATAGCACAGAAAAGCTGTTAACTTGTAGATTACAAACAAGCTATTTTAGGCCTAATTATATTCTGAAGTCGAGAAGCTCTGAACGTAAAACCACATCTTTTAATATTAACTGATGGAAAATGCAGCCTTTCTAATCAGCAATAACATCTTCACATTTTCTCAAAACACTAGTTAAATTATTATTTTGTTTTATTATTGCTCCACGAAAAATGTATACTGGTGGAAAGTATTATATAATTATCATTTTTCCTGCGTAATTCTTGCTACGTACAATGTGTGATAGCATAGTGTATATTGATACACACTAGCATGAATCTTAGGTATGTAATTATGGTTGCCACATGATGAAAGTACTCACATAAAACACTAAATACATGGACGGAATGAAACATGAAATGCTCTCTGTTGTTAACATGTGCTACCAGACTTTCCAACTGTCACAAACAAACTAAAAAATTATAAAAATATATAAAAATAACACATTTACTTCCATATCATGTGTGTCTCTTTTTTACTACTTCTATTCTCTAATGACTAGCCAACTGCAGTTCTGGGATTGCTGCCTCGCCCAGCTCCGTGAAAGCAATAAGCAATGTTGCATGTAGCTGTACGTATTTATTGTTGTTGTTATTGTTGTTGTCTTTGTAAGTAAATTGTTAATGCATGTCTTGAGCACAACGTAGAGGTGCAGACAGGGAAAAACTTAATGATATTGCCCCCAAGTGAACACTTTTAGTGTGCAGTGTTGTCAGGTGTAAACTTCTTATGCCTGGACACTCCCAGTGACAGGAGATATGAACAAAGAACAACTGCAACAAGAGTGAAAACTTCACAACTCAAGTATGAATCTACTATGAACAAAGAAAGGATCAAGATCAGGAACATAACATTTGTAAATGTTTGTGAAATAAGAACTAAAGAATCAGCTGATTAATATTTTGTTCATGGAACTTGTGACAGCTATTTCATCAATGATGGTTTTGCCTGTACAGTGAGAGAGTGCGGTCAGGCACTATGTAATATCATTTGAGGAGCTAGAAAAATTGTAATGAGAGTACTGAAATGAAACCTTCAAGCAAAGATGGCACTGACATGACGGACCTGCAATGCAGTTTAAGCAACCTATTTCACTGTTCAGCTAAACTGGTACTTTCTTAAGTCTCCAGGTATTCATAAGTCTTAACTGTTACTAAGACACCAGTCTGAGATAGTAATTTTTTAGAATTAAGTATGAATTTCATGAAACATTTGTTACAGCTTAGATCTCTGTTACTTTAATGTGATGAAATTATTGGTATAAAGGTGTGTTTACTTACCACTCTAATGCACAACAAACAGTGCCATGGTTTCACCCTGGCATCATCTCTCAACATGATGGCAATTTGGAATGGATGTATTTGCTTTACTCTAATTTTTACAACAAAAAATATCTGCTGCAGAGGGAGGATGGACACCTTCAGGTCCTCCTATTTTCTGTGTCATTCAGTTTTTGATATAATATGTTTCTGTGCTGGAAATAATGATTTGAGGTTGAGTAATATGTAACAGTGAGTTGATAGCAGTTCTGGACTCCCTGGAGTAAAAAAAAAAAAATTTTTGCTGTGTGCATTAATTTAGTATGACTTTTTTCCATGAAGTGGAATGTCAGCATCACTAAAACTATCCACCAGTTGATCAGCTCTTATTTTGGACATTTAGTCTCTGTATCTCATATGTTGCAGTCTCAAAGCCAGAATAGGTCACTCAGTTTAGTAACTGGGCTCTGCTAGGGGCAACAAAGAGTGGTGACTCCTGAAAGAGACAGGGGTTTCTCATATCTCTAGTGTTCAGATCAGCTGTGGGATCTATCCAGCCTCCAGTGGATAAAGGTAGTGCTTTCACCAGGGATGAAACAGCTGAGGCTTGAAGCTGACCACTCACCACCATTTAGTGATCAGGTTAAGAATTTCTGAAGCTAACCCTCTTCTCCCCTGTATGTCTTCAAGGCAAGGTTGCACAGGTTCAGCTTTACCTTTCATCTTTCCACATGTTTCTGCCCTTCATCGATATTTAAATACAGTATAAGTGGATCTTCATTTTCATATTAAACAATAAATACTGTGTTAGAATTGGCAATCAGATATATTAGTTTGAAATGCTAGAATGAAAATGCTATTACTCCTGTAACCATTTGATGATGGCCTGAACAGAAGAATAAACTATGTTTCGAGGAATAAAGAAGAGTTGACATACAGATAAATATTTTTTATACTACACACATTTATTGAGAGGAAAATTTAAAAATTGAAGAAATTTGCCAAAATGTTGCAGGTACAGAATCAAAAAAGCAAAGGAGAGCAAAGATATGTCATTGCAATTATACTTGAATGTAGACTTGGCGTGAAAGCTAACACAAGTCTATTGAGCTAAAGTAAACATGATATGCAGGGTATGGTCACTTTTCTGTAAATATTTTTATACCCACAGTCAGTGCAGGGTATTACACTCTACAGCACAATCATCAAGTCATACTACAAAAAGAATATGTCTTTCTACAGCATCAGTTAGTATCCTTTCTGCTCTCTTCTCCTGCCTAATTTAGTTTTTGGTGATTTAAACTTCATTCGTTCTTTCAAATAACCTTTGCACAATTTTAATATTACAGAGACTTTAGATTGTAAAAATATATTGCCTCTCTCCCTATGTACTATACAGCAAAGATGTTGAATGAAAGCTCCTTAACATTCTAGACCTTATCACAAGATGAAGATTCATGAAGCTTTGACTTCTTTTTCCCCAGGAATAGAGTTCCTGTTGCCCAAGCCATTTAGGTATATTAGCAAAGAGAGCAATTCCTGTCTTGCCAGAATTTTAACTCCAGCTCTTCAGCTACTTTGCTGAGCTGTCTGTCACTGTCAGTGCGACTAGACCTTTTCAGCTCTGGAATGACAAATCCGATGACTATGCACAGTCAAATTAAGCTTCTCAGTTTCTTGGCACCAAACATAAGATAGTAAAGTTGTGCAATTCCAGGTCACATTTGTGAAACTCTCTATAATCATTTTGCTTGATATTTCATCCCCCTCTCCCATTTGATGTTTAGAACATTTGCTTTTATGGCCCTATATTCAGTTCTGATTAGGTGATGAATTTCCCCTTCACTATGTGTGGAACACCTCTGAGACCCACCTAGTCTCCTGTCCAGTGGCTACTCTGGGCCCTTTACAGAAGACAAGATCATGGATCTGACCTCTCAGCTCCATGGTTTAATAAGGTTTATGGTGTTATTCTTTAAAAACATGGTCTGCGTATGCAGTCATGGTACAGTAACCAGTCACAGGAACAGCTCCAGTTTTCTTTGTAGTCTTCTTAAATGTACCAGATATAAAAAAAAAAAGATGCTTCTTGTATCAGTTGTAAAAGCTACTAAGCAAACATAGACCTTGGCAGGTTAGTGTGTCCTGGGATGTGATGCCATGTAGTCTGATACCTGGGTTTGAATGTTCCTAAAAAAAACTTACTGCTTTATTCTTCAGAGTAGAAGAATACTTTGAAAAACAGCCATACAGAAGGCATTAAAAAGGATTTATTTAGCAATCACTAACATGTTACCCTAAATTATGACAAATACAGGCCTTTGTTTACTTCATCCCCAACAGCTCCCTTCCCCTCATGCTTCCTTATATTTTATTTCTTACTTTACTTTACTACTTATTTCTTAATGTGCATAAATAGTAAATAAATATATAATTTGTGGTACTGTCAGTGTGTTCAGTAAGCCTCTAGCTAGATGCAAAACTTGTCTTTGATCGATATGCTGTGATGTTTTAACCAAGATAGACTTCTTAATCGTGCATTCTCTCTTAACATTATAACACACACCCAACAGGCATCTTGTCATTAATGCAAAACCCCAATAAATTTATAAGATAATTTTATTATTATAATTCCAGCTATTGCATCTGCATAATAAACTGCACGGCAACTAGTTTATCCACAGATAATCTAGAATTAATCATCATACAAGTCATTTTGTAACAAGAACATGCTTACCTTATCAGTGAGTAGCAATTTTTGTTGCTAATTCTTTTCACCTGCCACTTCAGATTTTGATGCTGAGAAACTTATACAGCAGCTGTAAATAATTCTGACTGTGGAACTTTGTAATAAACTTGACTGATGTTTTGGACATTGTCCAGCATCCATGTGTTTAAAAAAAAAAAAAAAAAAGAACAGCATTTCGGAGACTGGATCTGGCCCAGTGGTACAGGCCATCTTTCCCTGACTGGTCCAACAGATTAGGATCCCCTGATGACAGAGACGGATCCAGTCCCTTAAAGACTCTGTTTTCTTGTAATAAAGCTAGCCGATGAATGGCATCAAAAACTTTAAGCAAGTTTATTTCACACATCTGATTCTACACTGTAGTGTTCCTGCAGCATGCAGCATGATTTGTGTCTCATAAATTCAGTACCTTATAAGCAGCATTGCCTATGCATATATGATGCAGGCCTTCAGTTTTCTTGGATCTCAAACTGACATAAATTACCACTAAAACATTTAACAGTTCCATAGGATACTTGTATAAATTCAAGTAAATGGTTAAGCTATTCATATGTTAAAGCATCATCCTGTGGAAGCTGACGATGGAGAAGAGTTGGAGCTCTGCATATTTTTAATCTTGGCACTGGACTGAGATGGATGGTCATGTTCATGACCCAGCTGCTTTACTGACAGGAATAGAGCCGTTTTATCCACTGGAGAGGAAGGAGGCTGCATAATGTACTGGTAGCATATTTCTGAAAAAATTGTAATTAATTTCAAAATGAATTTATTTAATAATCTTGAACATTTAATTGTGTGAAAACATAAATGTAATCTAGTTCACATCCCTTTATTTCACCTAGCACTGAAACAAAATAGCCACAAAGTCAGGGGTTAGTTTCAGATGCGTGTATGTTTTCAAATTGGTACATTTGTTATCCCATTATGCATTCAATCTGCAGGCAGGAAAATGCATTTTCAGTAATGTGTGACATGTCATACTTTTCCACGAATCTATGTGAACAGTTTCAAAACAAAATGTGAAAAGTATGACTTTGCAGTGGTAGTGCCCTAGCTCAAACTGGGCCTCAGCTAGGGTTGAGATATTAACTTAGCTTGTTTGAATCTAGACAGAGCAGAGAAATCTCCATTTTTGTAGAACATAGTAACTGAGTTATGGAATGCAAAAAGCAAAAATTTGTATGCAGTGTAGTAAAAAGAAAATATATGTTCAAAATACAAAATTTTGTTTCTGTTAACATGAAGTTCACCTTTACAAGAGATAGTCTAATAATACCAGTCAGAAAAACATCCTATAGTGTTCATTTTGAAGATTATGGTTGTCAATAGACACTTCTTCCTTTAGGTTTTATGTCACTGCATTAATTGTAGGCTGTAAGCCTTATTGTCACAATATTAATTTTATTAAATTTAAATCCATTTTTCAAAATACCCATAAACTAAGCAGTTACAGAGAATGGCACAATTGTAGTTCAGAGAATTCTCTGCTTCTACTGAATTAATATTTTCTGAAAGATCATTTAAATATTGTCTTTTAAAAATTATTTCTATATTTCCTCATTTAAAATACATCCCTTTAAAAATGGCCTCTTAGAAAAAAAACTTGTTAAAATATGTTTACAAGGAAATCACTGTAAATAACTGAAGGCATTTGCTACATGGAACGAATGTGCCAAATTTAAAATGGACCTAAATTTCATAAACATTAACACTGAAAAATTGGATTTAGAATTTCCATAGAAACAATCATTTTGATTCATGTTATTAATAAAGATATGGGAACAGTGCTTGCCTGTCACTGCTTTATAACTGCTATCAATATCTGTGTATAGTGAGACTGCTTGTGGCATGGTGAATTTCTACACATTCTGTAAACTTTTTATCTTAGCACCAGTTGCTCCAAACCTGAGGGACTTGCATCCAATATATCTCAATGTAGTAGCAGCATTCTAAGACTCTTTTACCTATGAATGACATGTTCCTGGTTCATAGACTTCCCTCCCTTTAGCACACCCCATCCTCCTTCCCTGAACAGAAATATCATAAAAACTGGAGAGAAGTATTTGTGTATAGGTCTGTTCTTTGTAAAGCCCAGAGATACTGTGACTTATGCTAGCAAGCATACAGTAATAACAAGTATCATCAAGACTTCAGTCTGATCGGTTATTGTGCAGGTACAGGTTCAGTTATTACAGTCACCATTTCCAACACTATAAATAGCAGTTTTCTTCTTTAAGTAGATTTCAAAGTACAGCAGAAGGCAGGAATCAGATTGACACTTATTTGTAATAGAATTGTTTATATCAATTTAGTCCTTGTACACATAAATATAACTGTATCCATATATTGCCGTAAAGGCTTCATTGTTCTCTAAGTGCCTAGAATTACATTTTGTGTTTAGTTTTTGGTGTTGTACGTGGTCACTACATCAGCTGATAGGGGCACATATCAAGTAAAGTGAAAGGTATGGTTGCTGACTAAACAAGTGATGCAGTGGAAAATAAACGTAACAGAGTGGACTAATAATTATGTAAGTCATGTTCATATTAGACAAATGTAGACATTATGCTGTGCATTTGTTTCATACAAGGGAATGAGCCCATATAAATATATAGCCATATTCATTACTTCAAACTAGAAACATAATCATAGTGTATTATAACATAGGCCTGCCTGGTGGTACAACATGCAGTGTTTGTTCTTAAACATTGATATTTAATATTGATATAGGCTACAGAAATATTATATATCATGGACTCAGGCTTCTGACTGCATTGGGACTTTGTTCTTGCTCTTTGTGTGTGTGTGTGCGCGTGCGTGCGTGCGTGCGTGTGTGTGTACATGTGTGAATGAAGACATACTTATTACTAAATTAGTTTAAACATAGCATATTGCGGTTAGAAGGTGTTGTTTTCGTCGAATATCAACTGTGTTGCAATTCTTGCAATCCGCGATGTCTGTCCACTTGTTTAAGTGTACATACACTCTATTTAAAACTGTAGATATGTGTACATGTATCTGTTCATTTTTTCCAATTTCAGTGTTGACTGCGGATTGACCTTTTACCTGACAAAAAGTTTGTTACATATTTATAGAAGAGTGAGAGAGAAACAATCAGGAGTTTGTTTGTTATCCTGATACATAATGAAAATGAAAAAAAAAAATATATAAAAACATTTTATGTAGATTGTTATTATTATGAGGCCATGTTGTGCCATGGTTTGTTAAAAAGTTTGCAGACAATACAACAAACTAACATTTTGTTGCTGTATGTGGACTCTCAAGAACAAATTTTCCCAAAAGAAAAACTCAAAGTCCTGTAGACATTTTTTTTATTTAGAATTACAATTACTGTATTCGCTTCATTTAAGATCATGACTCTTCTTACAGTGCAGCAAACCACCAGGTCAGAACTTCTGCCTTTAGCGCAACACACACAAGCATAGTCAGTCGTGACGTCCAGTTGCATTGCTGCAAAACTTCTCCGCAGCTGTACATTGTGTTTTAGCAATGATATTTGTGCTAACATGTGATCGTAATGCTAAATTGTTAAAATATGCAAGCTTTGATTGTTAAGTAGGCCTATCATGTATTTTAATACACCTTTGACAGAAATTTAATTTAAAGTACATTATATTTGCTCCTAATATATAATCCTGAATCTCAAAAATCATGTTTCAATAAATATACTGGAGTTTCAAGTGTTTCAGCACTCGACTGCATATAGTAAGAGTTATTCTGTCCAGTTCAGGCCCAAAGACTTTCACCTTGTCAAACATTGCTGGCTAGCTGTGGCTGCTGCTGAAGGAGCTGGCAGACTTGGTGGCATGTAGTCTGTATGTATGTTCCATAGAGTGGCACAACAAGTTGTGTAAGAGTGCAGTTTTTCTGTCCTTCTAATACATGGTTATGTTGTTTACTCTGTCAGCCAATTCATTTTCAGTGTCCTATTGTCTTCTTTGAAACCTTAACTCATACATTTGGTCAGTTTTGGTGGTAAATAATTTGTCATCTTTAAACTAAGACAGCTCTCCTCATACGGGGTGAGGGGGAAAGAAAACAAATACAGAATTAACAATTTAGCAAGAACAGATATCTTGTTTTGTGTATTATGTTCCATTAATTGGTTGTTACATTTGCAATGTTCTCAGTAAGTGATATTTACTTAGTCCTTTGAGTAGCACTGAAAATATGATGTACAGGTGATTAGCAGGTGTAAATGTTGGATACAACACACACAATTATTATATTTAGGGCCAGATGTTTAAATAAGAGTGTCATTTGAAACTGAACTGAATTGCGTAACCAATTAGTGCAGGATAATTCACTTTATTGTACTCGCAAATCACTAAGCAAATAATCAAAATAAAATTTTAATGTGACATAAGTATATGTCAGTGTCCAAGTTGATCTTATTTAAGAACTTGAAATCTTAATTACTGTTTTATATAAGAATCTCGTCTTATTTAAGGATGTCAACGCCATCATTGTTACTAGCATCCTTTTAAAATGATTTCAGTATGGAAACAAAACTCACAAACAGTTGAACATAGCCAAATATTTCATACTGAGCATTATTTTAATAATGTCACTAAATGATTATTATGGATGTAAATGTAATTGCACAGTTCTCTGTTCCTAGATGCTGTATATAATACACAGTACCAATGCATTTCATATATCATTCAGCATAATTTACATAATATAAACACATGTAGTGTAAAATATGGATATAATTTAGACTTTTTGGGGCAGTAAAGAAAACCGTTTAACCACATGCTAAAATCACAAGAACAAAAAATAAACTTTATCTGTTCTCCATACTAGCTATATAAACATATTTGAGACACTGGAGAATGACACAAGGGTGTGTAACACAGCAGACCCTTGAACAGCTAGTTGCTATTGTGAATTGGGAGCATGAAGTGCTGAAACTATTGCCAGTACAGAATTACTTACATTAGAAAGTCATCCATGAGATCTGCACTCTTTCAGGACTCTGTACTGCATAAAATGCCAAAAGAGCACAGATCTCATTCACATCATGGTGGAAGTCCAAAGTCATGCACACTCATAAGTCTGCTTTCTTGTTTCTATTTCTGGATTTCCTTGCCTTATAATATTAATGTATAAAAATATTTTCTGTTCGTGTAGTCATAAACAATCCCAAAATATTAGCATGCTTCCAGAAATTAAATGACAAGTCTGATTTCCATTTCTCTGTTGCTTTTGCTGCTCCTGTGCTTCTCAGTCTGTTGCTGATGGCACTGTTATCATTCACAGCTGTGAGTCAAGTCATTTTAAAATGATGGACGTAAATTTTATATGCAAATACCTGTCAAATTTTGACAGTCACATGATGTGCAAACAAAGTGATGTGATAAGAAAAATGTTGGATCAGCTCAATGAAGGGGGCTACCTATCAACCCCAAAGCACGCAAAGCGTTACCATCAAATCAAAGGTTTTCATTAAGCATTCAAATAATCCTCTAGGTAGCTAAGTTCTGGTGACACATGCACATGCACCTACACAGTACACATAATTCCTCAGTCTCTTTCCTGGTATATGACATGCCAGAAAAAAGAAAACAAATAGTAGGATTATGTGTCTGAGAGACTTGGCTCAGTAACTTACACTTTTGGGTTGTATTCAGGGGGTGGCTGGTTTGGAACACTGGCTACACTGACTGAAGTTGTTCATGGTTTACCTTCTCCCTACGAGCCACTGCTTCTGACTTTCCACATCACTTAAATTTATTATTAACTATCATCTGATTATTAGATATGGACATGCTGAGTTCCAAGTTACATATAGCATTGTTAGATTTACTGCAAACAAGTAAACAGTACTGTGTTAATACAGTTGACCACAGTGTTTCAGGAAACAAGTGATGGTTATAGTGTTGCAATGTAAATGAATCACGGATTCCATTTCCATATGGTTCAATGTACGCAGTAAGTGGGACCTGGCAAAAAACACCACTGACATACATATAACAAAATATATTTTTAATAGTGTGTGTAACTAATTTCATGGGGCAGATACTTATCAAATCTCTTCAGCAAATTCTTCTGACAAAACTCCCATTGCTTTCTTCACTCCACTGAAGACATTCTCATTGGGAAACACCAATGGGTGAACTACACCGTTCAGACCTTTACCCACAGCTACACAGTTCCACTCTAATATCGGCTGTATACTAAAGTACTGTGTCTGAGGTTACAATCGCCTGCCTTCCAAAACAGAATCCAGTGACTGTAACTTCCAGCAGCATGATACTGAGATGTAAATTCCATGTGTAATACAGCTGCTTTAAAAAATAGGCAAATGACAAACAATCTTACATGTATATTAATAGAACTTACTTAATCTTGTTTATAAATGTTTTATTACTGTAATTACAAAAACAAATGAAGTAAATTGTTAAATTTTTTCTCTCCTCTTAAATGTTCTTATTTTTATTCTGTGTACCTTTACACAGCTGCATCTAGTGGGTGTTAATTTTTTGAGTTTGTGTACTCGATGGCAAAGAAAAATATTTTTTAAATCCTGCTGTATGACACTACAGATCGTTCATAATACATAAGCAAGATAAAACACACATTTGGTTGAGACAACTGGTATTTAAATTCTTCAGACCATACACACACTGTAGATAAAACATTCTTGCCAAATAAATCTGAATATAAATATAAATAAACATATGTGAGCCTAAAGCCTAATTCTAACATTACATACTTATATACACCACACACTTAGGACTCTTAAGTAGGAGGTTAGTTTATGAATTTTAACTGCAACTAGTGGACTATAAGAAATGCCTTTAAATGTAAGCTGTGTCATATTAAAGTAGAAAAGAGAATTCATATTACAGTAATTTATAGAAACCAAATTTATCACTGAAATTAACCTTTGATAACTATCAAATATTAATAATGTATAAGCTTTAATTTGGTTTATGTAAATTACCGTAAGAATCCTGTTTGTGGAGTTCAATATGATATCTGCCTGGTATTTAGAAGTTTTTCGTATAGTCCATTAATTTTGTGTAACTCTTTTAGAAGTATGTATTTAAATATGCCTCATCTCATTCATTGTGAATTTTAGACGTGTACTTTGATGTGATCCTAATCAGATATAATATCTGGTATTCTTGTAAAATTTTTCCAGAAATTTTTAAAAATTTGTTTTCCACAATAAATATCTTAAGAGAATATTTTATTTTACTAAAATAGCAGAAAGTTGTTGAATTATTGTTCACTCTTCATACCTTCTCATATATTAACACTTCTTAAATTAATGCAGATGAATAATAACAGTTTGCTAACTTTTGAATGATTAAATTAAACACATATAACATCTGAGCCCTAAAAATAATATTGGAAAAGAATATGAGCAGGGTTTTTCAAAACAGTTGGTTTGAAGCCAAGCACAAGTGGTTATGTTTGCAAGAGAAATGTTAGTTAACATAAAGGAACACGCTTCTGGAATGCAAATGGTTTAGAGAGTGATAGGCATAAATCATCAGGGTAAAACCTTTGTCTTCATTTTCACAGATTGGTGAACTACAGTATGCTGTTTCAAAACTTTCATAATAAGTAGCATTCAACTAAATCTTTACATTTTATTACAGATTTCACTTAACTGATGTGTGTGTACACACACGCACACTCTAAGGAAAAGGAATGGCTGGAAAATGGAAGTCACACCAACACAGTCTGAAAAACCTTACTCTAGTATGAATGCACTACCCTACAAATGACTTACAGCAAATATTCATATTTTGGTTGTATATAAGATACATAAGATGTGTATATGACAGATCTAGACTTTGTTTTTATCCTCCATTTGTGTGTGATTTGAATGATAGGATGTTATTACTGATATATAACAAGTATGTCCTACCCTGGGCAAGTGAAAATGGGGTACAGAAAGAACTGAACAAGAAATTCTGGTACCTCAGTTGCAGAACTAACAATTCTTCAAACAAACCTATATTATAGAGTTATACAAAATATTAAAAACTGTAACTCATGTTTAGAAAAAAAGAAATAGAATCTTTTAACATTCATATTAAGGTAGAATATTTCTACAGAAACTACTTCTTTCCCTTACTGAACTGATCTTCCTGAGTAGAGAGACTTGTAGAGGTTTCATATCCTAGTCTAAGCTGCCATGAAGCAGAATTACAGATCGACTGATTTAGTTACATCAATAACCGTTATCCAAAGTAATGCAAAACACAATATGTACTCGAGGCATAAAGCCAACAAATGTAGCACAATGGTAAGTGAAGTGAATTTGGCAAATAGTTCTTTGTAAGAAAGGGGCAGTAGTCCTTTACTAGAATTGGAGCAGCAAATTAAGTACTCAGTGATTCTTTTTAAGTATCTTTTATGGTTTGCCAATTTCAAACTTCTGAAGTCATGCTTACACTGAAGCCAGGGCCACATTATCCAGGGGCCCAGAACTCCCATATTGTGTGAGTGTTGATGCCATGTGCTTAAACATTCCTGAACTTCTTCTGAAGGTCTCTTTGGTTTTGCAAAAATCAAAGACAAAAGAAGTCCCATTCAAATTTGCAGAATTTAAATAATTGTGTTTTATTATCTACAGAATTTCATAAATATTTAATGGGTACTGTAATGTGTAGATTCAAATCACATGTCTGAGTTGTACATAACTGTTTTTATTTTGTACTGGCAAATTTAGTATTCCATTCCTTATATTTGAATGTATAACATGTTTATTACTAAGTTCTGAAAAATTATTCTAAAGCAAAATAATTTGTAGATCATGTGTTTTTAATATTTTCTTTTTCTTTCTTTCTTTCTTTCTTTTTCTTTCTTCCTTCCTTCCTTTCTTTCTTTCTTCATTTCTTTCTTATTTTCTTTCAAAAGTGAGTAAAGAGAGAATGGGGCTGAAGATCATACTACACCCTGGACATGCCATTGCCTTAAAGTACACTTGATGTACTAATTCTTGAAGTTTATAATTTCATGTCATACATGCATTCTAACATGCTTTTCAGACTGAAAGGGATTACTGCTGCAGTTTCAATACTTCTCTTGAAGTTACATATGGCTGAGATTTCTAAAACAAAAACAGTATAGCAAAGTCCTGAAACAATTGCAGAAAGGCTCAGGCAACAAACATTTAATATAGAAATGTGCAGATAGGTTGAAAGAGCATTTTTCATTTTGCCAATAACCAATTTGATCCATGCAGCTTCTAATTGTTATGATGTGCATATACAGAATGTCCTCCTACTGCAGAACTTCCACACACACACACACACACAAAGTTCAGTTAAGATTTTTTTTTTTTTCCATTCATTTGCCAAGAGTAGAGGCACATGTCAGTTTTATGAATGCAGGGACATGGATATGAAACTTCTCACAGCCTTCATAATTTAGGTTACAATATTGTTTGGCCTTGTTAAAATTGTGAAGACTCAAGTTGTTTATTTTGTTTCATGTGTACATATCCACAGTAAACAATGGTTGTATATAAGACATAATAAAACATTTTTTCCCCATTGAATGTGTAGTTAAAACCTACATTATTTATGAAGATTCCAGTTTCATACTGTTTGTTCCATGCATTGTCAATAACTATTTCACAACAGTCAGTCAACAAAATGACCATTGTTCTTCCTGAGATATTATATTATGTTAAAATACTGAGCATTTCTACAGGTTTCAATGCACATGGAATCACCATCAGAGAGCAAGTATCAATTATATTGTATAAAATTTCGTTTAGCTATTTTTACACATAACTAACATCGTATGCATGGTGTAAAAGGAGTCATGATCCCATTTCACATATGTACACAAAAATGCTATGAAGACCTGTCTGTGTTTTACTACTTTACTCTTTTTATACCATGAATAAGATGTTATTTATGTGTAAATAATAGCTAATTAGAATAGAATAATAATCAGGTTCGAGCCCTTACAGACCCGATGCACCTAGGCCTTAAGACAGGCCCTTTGTGCCCCATATTCTATATTAAGTTAAAAGGAGCCCTGTTCCTTCAACAAAGTTCCAGATGGCCCCCCATACCTAATTCCTAATTACCTCTGGGTCCAAAAGAAAAGGAACCCAGGTATAAATGGCAAAGTTACTATGTACAGTTGCCTTCTACCAGAGTTTTACTTAACTTGAGCCCTCCATAAAGTCCTTACTAGAGTCCCCTGTTGCGGAGCTCTCCTTGAACTCTGAATGACCTTCAATCTCAATCCCGCAGGATCAGGGGAAAACCTGTCAGTCCAGAAAAAGGAACCCAGGTTTAATGTCAAAGTTACTATGTATAATTGCCTTCTACCAGAGTTCCACCTGACTGGAGCCCTCCGTAGAATCTTTACTGGGGTCCCCTAATGTGGAGCTTTCCTTAAACTCTAAATTGCTCTCAATCCCGCAGGATCAGGGAAAACCCTCCGGGTCCAAAAGAAGGAACCCAGGTATAAATATCAAAGTTACTATGAATAGTTGCCTTCTACCAGAGTTCCACCTAACTGGAGCCGTCTGTAGAATCTTTACTGGAGTTCCCTATTGCGGAGCTCTCCTTAAACTCTGAAATACTCTCAATCTCAGAGTTTTTACTGAAGTCCCCTATTGCAGAGCTCTCCTTAGACTCTGAGTTATTCTAATCTCGATCCCATAGGATCTGGGGAAATATTTGGTCCACCAAGCAGAGCCCCTATACTTGGCAAGGCTAAATAAAAGTGGAAGGTCGCCCGGTAGCCCAGAGGGTGCCGTTGAAGACAGACTCACCCACTGCCATTCATCCATTAGGCACAGCACTCACACCATAGGATTCGGGGTTGTTTTTCAAGGTTTACACCTTTAGATCCGCTATGTTCTGCGCAACAGGGTCACTACTCATAGGATGTGGCTCTTCACCACGCACAGACGGTCTTGGGCGGAGAGTGGCTATAATCCACATCTACCGCCATTGGAGAAGAGCTAGAGCCCCCCTCAGGCCACCAGTGTCACCCCTCAACAACCTAGTGACCTCGGTATGGCCCAGCCAACTCCCCTTGACCCCATAGCTAATTAGGTTTTATGCAATATTATTTCATTTTTCAATGATCTTCTGTGCGATGAAGCATGTAGGAATACTCCGTGTTATAATATAAATATCTAAGGAAGAAAACTGTGTATTTTGTTGGCAAGTATTCCAGTCTTACGGGATGTAACACTGCAGATTAATATGGAGGTACTGATGGTATGGAGGAGATTTTGCTGCCTCAATCTCCAAGGTGATCAACCTCTTTGACTACCCTGAAGAATGAGGCAATAAACTCCTCTGAAACATTGGTACCCATATACCATTCTACATGGCATTGTGGATTCAACATCAGCAGCAGCAGCAGCACTGTGAGAACTTCAAATCTTGCACAGTAACAATGTTTGGCACTACATGGCTATCTAGTCATTTCCTTTGTAAACAAAATTTGTTTTACCTCACTATAACAATAGTGAGGCAAACAGGATATATGACTATTGTGAATGGAGTGAAGGACCGAGAATTGAATTAGCATCGCCTAATGGTTGAATGCAGGTGCTCAACAACACACTCAGCCCAGCCCTCACGCAAGTGGCAGTGAAGGCGGCAGCAGGAAAACCAGTGGGGTTGGGAGAAGTCGGAACTGGAGCCTCTCAAGAAACATGGTCACCACCGGCCAAGCAACGAACAAATTGAAGATGCGCCTATGCTGTCAGTTAGAACTGTTAATCTGAGAAACCAAGACCAGATGCTGGCTGGAGGCAAGTCTTTGGACTGCTGCGAGCCAGTTGTGTCCATGGTCCCAGTAAAGATTAAGCAACTTAAGCATTTAGTCCCTCCTGCTCCATGAGCATCTACAGTGCATTGTGTCCTGGGCTAGCCCAGACCTGAAGCCCGAAGAAGTCCGAAATTTGGAGGAACTAGTCTTACAATTCTGAGAATTTTTGCAGCAAATAGTGGAGACTATAGTCGGACCGACAGAATTCGCCACCGTTTAGATACAGCCGATCTACCAGCCCCCCCCCCCCCCCCCCCCCCCCCCCCCCCCCCCCTCTTCTCCTACAACACCGCAGCGCAACTTCAGGAGAGGTGGAAGAGGGGAGGGGGGGGA
>Ga0131853_10006981_pt1 | contig 20415 bp, 14 predicted proteins | sample TergutLab28metaG_FD_92764 | JGI IMG/M metagenome (GOLD analysis project Ga0131853, IMG submission 92764) | Labiotermes labralis P1 segment gut microbial communities from Petit-Saut dam, French Guiana - Lab288 P1 (version 2) (version 2) | ecosystem: Host-associated > Arthropoda: Insects >...
AAGTGATTAGATCAATGAACCCACTATAACTATAGATACTACATTTATATAAAGTTGCACACTGTGTATTTATAAGCTAAGTGTACATGTACATATAATCTCTACAAACATAAGATGATACCATAGATCCAACTCTATCTCTACTATCATATAGTTGTGTTAGACAAGTATATACACTCCAATCTAGTTTATGTATTTCACATTCATATAACACAATCTGTAAGCATTTGGGATCCCGCAATGCATTGAAATGTATATAGCTCTTGGATCTGTTTTTCCAGAGGGCCTGAAGATGACCTAATAAATGTCGAAACATGTCGCCCTGACAATATACTATTTTTATTGTATATAAAATGAAGTTTTGTGTTTTTGACTGACACGTTGTATTTAGACACTGGAACAGGTCTGTCTACCAGTACTTCGGCCTTTCCCTCACAGCTTTAATCTACCAAAGCCCCGCATTCATATCGTATGTATTACCGGGTTATGCAATCGTAGCAAGTGACGTAACCATTAAACGACGCACTTAGTAGTCAAGAATCTTTATGTTTATATCTTTCTTATACTTTCACAGTTTAGATGAAACCAGAACACTTTATTGCCCTACTTACAACAGACATTGGTTAGACTTTCTTCTCAAACAGTGGAAATCTGTCTGAAAGGCAATGTCCTAAAATTCGTTTATTCCACTAATGAGAAATTTGAAGTGCTTTATTTAATGACGCTGTCAGCCGCTATGATTATGCAGAATCAGTTATGAATGTGGAAAGAGGATGGGGAAAGTTTGGAGTTATAATTAGAAATAAAAGCCGAATTACTCGGAGAATATTCAGTCCTAGTACAACTCTGTCAACGAACATTCTCACATGAACTGATCTGGTATCTAAAACCCATTTTAATATTATAACACATGGATGCTTGCAACTGACGTCGTTTCTTCCATCAAGTTTACTGAAGTACTTGCTGTGTGCATTTCCGAAATTTACTATTCCCAATACGATCCCTCATTTTCAGTTCATTCATTAATGAACACTACGCCACAGTTCATTAGGCACTTCAGTATGTAATTATCATCATCTACTGTTTTTTCTCTTAGGCTAAATTATTCTCCTTATTACATACAATTTATCTTTTCCCCTTTGGCAAGAAAGGTAAAATTTCACATCATTACAAACTACGCTACCTGAAAGCGTAAATATTAATACAGTGCGTTCGGAAAGTCGCTGTGCACTTAGGCTACGGTACAGTCCGGTTGAAATATGATGGCACATGGTGACGCACGGGAGGGGAAGTTCAGGCCTGTATAGTCGCTCGTGGACATCACTTCCAACACCTTTCATAAGTGCACAGCGACTTTCGGAATTTCCCCTCCCGTGCGTCACCTTGTGTCATCACATTTCAACTGGACTCTACCGCAGCGTAATTGCACAGCGACTTTCCGAACGCACTGTATATAGAAAATTATAACTTTGCCTGCTGTTTTTATGGGTGTGAAATTTGGTCTCCCACATGACGGAAAAAACGTAGGCTGAAGAAGTTCAAGAATATAATGCTGAAAATGTATCTCAACCTATGAGAGAGAGGAAGTATCGGAAGGGTGGGGAAAACTGCATTATGAGAAGCTTCAAAATTTGTGCTTACATTATTCAAAACTCTTTCTTTTGGCGCGACACCCCCCATTGGGCCATGGCCTCCTCATTCACGAGGTTTCTAGATCACACACAACGACGCACCACAGTCGGTAGGACTATTCTGGACGAATGATCAGCCCGACACAAAGACCTCTACCTGACAACACACAACACTCGCAACAGACAGACATCCATGCCGTCGGTGGAATTCGAACCCACAATCACACCAGGCAAGAGGCCGCAGTCCTACGCCTTAGACCGCGCGGCCATTGGGACCGGCAACAAACATAATTAGAGTAATAAAATCAAGGGCGGTGAAATGGGCAGACAATGTGGCACGAATGGTTCAAAAGAGAAATGGTTTCAGAATTTAGGTGGGAAAGCTATAAGAAACGGAGGTACTTCGAAGATGTCCTCTTAGATGGGAAAATAAAAAAAAATATAAATCTCAAAGAACCAGTCTGTGATGGCGTGGATTCCTCTGGCTCAGGATAAGGAAAAAAAGAAGAGTAATCTAAATGCGTCACTTAGTCGTCGGGTTCCATTATAGGACTTCTTGCATAGCTCAGGAAATATTACATAATCAAAAAAGGACTTCACTTCATAAAGTCTAATAAGTTTCAAAATCATGTTCTGTCGACAATAATCTATTATTTTATAAAAATAAATGAAATTGTTTAAAATTTATTTAATTTTATTATAAATTTCAATTCTATATTCTAACTTTAATGTGAGATGGCACAAACAAATGAAGACTCCAAGGATGCCTCATGCAAAAGAATTTCTGTAACCACTGCTCTAAAGTTGTGGATAATGTAAGCGTAGACAAGAAAACCAACTAGATGCTACTGAATGCTTTATTGCACTTACAATCTGCTCAACATGTTTCGGGCATTTAAATGCCCACCATCGGGAGCTCGAGACTATACTTGTGTTATTGCCGCATATGGTGTGTAATGCCTTGGTTGCTTGTGGTCGGCGGTCATGTGCAGGGCAGCAGGCTATGCGTCCGGGATGAGGGAGGTTGTTCTGTTCTGGATGAGGGATTTTGTTCTACTGCAACTGCACAACCTCCCTCATCCCGGACGCATAGCCTGCTGCCCTGCACCTGACCGCCGACCACCAGCAACCAAGGCATTACACACCATATGCGGCAATAACACAAGTATAGTATCTAGCTCCTGATGATGGGCATATAAGTGCCCGAAACATGTTGAGCAGATTATAAGTGCAATAAAGCATTCAGTAGCATCTAGTTGGTTTTCTTCTCTGCGCTTATACAACAATGCACGGACAAACATACGTCAAATTTGGATAGAGTGTCTGCAATCATGTATCACACCCCTTATAACTTCAGAGTACCTGATAAAATTCTGGCCCTCAGGTCAAAAATTTAATATCACACTTTCGGAGATCTCTTTTTATTATGCTTGTTTAAATCCTCCTTTGCCACCCCATCATTTTTCTTGACGACTGACATAAGACGACGTCTGATTAGTTTTCTCTTGCTCTTGTTGAGGGCCCGGTTTACAGTCAGCAATAGATCGCTCTACATTCTCTAGTCCCAGCAATCGGATGTCACTTACAGAGGCATCTCTTTCATTACATTTCGAAACATATCTGCGAATTTTGACACGAAACTATTCAGTAATTATCCAAGTTAGGGCTGCGGTAACACAACCGAATTCCACAACAGATATCAGCAAGATTAAACAAAACTGATTACCGTGAAAAACCTACCCAAGATGGGATGGTTTAAGCTTCTTGTACGAACGTACTGTGTATCACATGAAAGATATACACAAATCTTTGGTCGGGACTTCTTAAGAGAAAATACCACTTAGAATACTTTCGTTTTGGTGTGAAATAATATTAGAATAAAAGGTTTAAGAAATAATTTGTGAGGTTGTGGATTTGATTAATCTGGCTCACAGAAAGTACTTGTTGACTGACTATTGTAAACGAGATATTTGCAATAAATCAGTGGAAAGTTTTTAAATAGCTGGATGAAGACTATAGCATATAAAGTCGTTTATGTTGAGAGCTGTTGGGATCCATTACATGGAAGCCTCTTTACCTACATGTCGGTGAAACACCATCTCGGACTTCTAATGACCACGTCGTCATTGTAGCTTTCAAGTGTATTGAATGATTATATCACCTGTCATTTGAAGTTTCTTACGTCTGTGACCGTCCAGTATGGTTCTATATTTTCTTACAGGAAAATCCTGAAATTAGCAGGACTGCAACTGAATACTTTAAATCACGGATATAATTAGAGTGACACGTAATCCAAGAATAGACCGATAATCTTTAATTTTTTTTATACTTACTTACTCACTCCATGGTGCAGAGTCCTTCATGAGAAGCTAACTGGTTTGCAGCTAGTCAAGAAATTCCCCGCATTTCACGGAACCCCAAGGTTTATTACGGCACTCACAAGCGTCCGCCACCTGTCTCTATCCTGGGCCAGCCCAATCCAGTCCATATACCCACATCCCACATCCTGGAGATCCGTCCTAATATTATCTATCCATCTACGTCTAGGTCTCCCCAGTGGTCTCCTTCCCTCCGATTTCCCCACCAAGACCCTATACACTCCCTCTCCTCACCCATACGCGCAACATGCCCAGCCCATCTCATCTCTAATTTTTTTTATAAGTTTTCGTAATTACGGTCGTTGAGTGGCTATTGGATATGTGACCAGGTTTCGAGTTTGGACAAGTGTAGAAATTTTTTTCGCCAACTCTTCCATGTAGCCTCTGAGAACCATCAATAATTATGGGGAATGCGTGCCTACTCTTTGTATGGATTTTGTGTTTCTTCGACGTAGTGTGAGTTTGCCTTGGTACATTCAGAGCACTCGGCGGTAAACAAAACTTCAACAATCCACATAAAACTGTGGATGTTTTAAAACAGTCTTCTAAACGCGAAACAAAGTATTGGAAGAGAGGCACAATGATAGCTTAAAATAGAGTAAAGCAATATTAAAGAAACAGCTGTAGCTAAACGACTTTCACTAAACACTAACAGGGTGTGTTCAGATTTCGCTGTTATCAGATTACAGCCACTAAACCCGTGTTTCAGACAGCACGTGTTTCTTGGCGCTGTACTGAACAAGCAGAGCGGTATCTATTGACAGGCCGTAGTGTGCAATTCTAGCAAGCTTTGATCGTGATGTCTGTAACACACATACACATTTCTAGCCTTGCAAGTGGGCTTGTTTTCCCTCTTACCACAAACTGAGGAAATTTACGGTATTAATATAATGACACCGAGGGTGGGAAGCCAAGCGACAAATTTGATTTGGTTCAGGAGTTTACCAATATGAATTTCTGCGGAAACATACATCGTCATTTATCTCAGTATTTAACCAGCACAAAAATTGTTTCACAGTAAGTTTTATTTCATGCCTCTACATGTTTCGAGCACATGTGCTTATCATCAGGAGGTCAAAATTGCATTACACAGTCTCTGGCATCATGACACCTATAGGTGTGATGATACCAGAGGCTGTGTAATGCAATTTTGACTTCCTGATGATGAACACATGCGCTCGAAACATGTAGACATGAAATAAAACTTACTGTGAAACAAATTTTGTGCATCAAGTTGGTTAAATACTGAGATACATATACTGAGATGCACGGTCAGCAAAACGTAAAAACAAAAAATACATTGTCAAGCAGAGGCTTTTTAGAGTTTTTCCTTTGGTCTTCCAGGCAAATTTTGGTAAAATAACTTAAATTACAGAAAGATCGCCCTTTCCTACACACGCACGTGTGTGTTTGTGGAACAAGTGGTGCTGTTTTGACCGGTAGAGCATTCAAGTGAAACGGAAACATGTGGAGGAGAAGAAGGAAACCAATAAAGAAACAAAGGAGAAGCTAAAGAAGAAAGAAAAGCAAATAACTTTTGGACATAACAAAAAGGGGTAAAAACTTAAGAAAGAAACAGAGAACAAAGAGAAGAAAAGGAATGAGTAAATGGAAAAAAGTTTCACAAATAAGAAGGAAGACGGCAAGCTGAAAATTTATTCGTCAGTAAACATTTCTTTCGCTTTGCTTTCTTACTGCTTCTAGATTTTCCATTTGTGAATCCTAATTTTGGATGATTTCAAGCAATACATTGGTAAATGCGAGAACTGTAAGTGTGTTTTGCCATTATTTATACAATGTGCACTGTAATACTGTTCCTTATCTTTGCAACATATTGACGCAGGATTGGGCTGGATTATAGTGTTGTTACTACATTAAAAAACTACAAAGCGTAGTGTGGGTAACAACAGTGAAGAGTGGAACAGGGACGTTGTATGTAAGTAGAGATTTGCATTAACCGAACAAAAACAGAATTAATTTACTATTACAGATTATGAAAATCCGCTCACTGGTCATTCAATAGCTACATGCGGACGGAAAAACGAACACGAATATTTTAGCAAGCTCTCCGCAGATACAAGAACGCGCCAGAAATTCTAAAAAAAAAAAAAAAGTCTAACGGACATGAAATTCATAAAGAATATTTGTTTTGTGGCTTACTATTTGTATGTTCTTCGTTTATTCTTCTCATTCCTGACAAATCTTTAGCGAATCACTTAATATTCACTGAAGGAACAAATTTAGAATTATCACTTTCTGGTCTGTGTGTGAATGACATGACGACATAGCTCTTTTCATCAGAGACAACATCAATCCTTGCGATTGAGAATAGAAGGGAGAACTTCACTTGAAATATCTCCTACGTGTCTCTACTACTGTCGACACAACGCTTACTAAATGTCTCCAGACAGATTGTAACAAACAAGGAATTCAAGTAAAAAAAATTAGCTCTTATGTACGCTATAGGAAGACTGACGATAGGATTGGATTTTACAATTCAGTGCATAAGTTACTATGAATGCTAGCCAGTCTGCAGCGGCTATCATATCTTAGGTGTACTGGTGTAAAAATGAAGCGATTCGAAACCAAAAGTCTGATTGCGGTGAACGGGAGGCAGGAACAAGTGCAATCAAATTGGATACCATAAAGAAAGCCTTTATCGTTTATGTCCTTCTGCACAACAGCCCCCAGTAGGCTAGGACTTCTCATTCACGAGTTTGCTAGGCCGCACACAACGACGCACCACAGTCAGTGGGACTCCTCTGGACGAGTGATGAGCCCTTCGCAGAGATTTCTACCTGCCAACATACAACGCTTACAACGACAAACATCCATCTCCCCGGTGGGATTCGAAACCAGAATCTCAGCAGGCGAGCGGTCGCACACCCACGCCTTAAACCGTGCAGCCAATGGGATCGGCTAAAGAACGTCCTTATTAAGTCATTTTTAACGTAAAATTAAATGAAGAGGAATTATACTACGACACGTTTCGGACAATCCAATCTGCTCAGAAAGGTTCTGAAACTTGGAAGTATTACACATTATAGTATTTAAAGTTTATTCCATAATTTTCTTCTAAATATTAACTTGTTGGGGTAGTCTGGAACTATTTACTTTCTGGACCTTGTCCACCATTTCGGATTGACAATCAAAAGCGCTACGTTTCGGAAACTGGATTGGTCCCAGCCTTTACGATAATAATACATTGAACAAGGGTTGCCTATAAATTGAGAATATTTTTAACTGTCGGCGACATCTAAGGCCTTACATTAATTTTAAACAGCAAACCGAGACCGATCTCTTCTCCTAAAATTAGTGTTTTGTTTTTAACACAGAAAGGCTGGCGAAGTCGATAGTATACTGAAACTAAATGTGACATAACAAAGACAGAATTTTCTAGGACTGCACTTTGCATAACACGTGTGTTTGCACACGTGTTTTATTTTGAACTGTATGTAACCTTTTTTTATCTCAGTATTTAGACAACTTGATTCCAAAATTGTGAAGTGAGAGAGAAAACCAACAAGATGCAACAGTTAGATGTTTATTTTCAACACTTTCTCAACATGTTTCGGGCATCATTATGCCCATCTTCAGGAGAAAAAGACGTGTGTTACCGCACGTGGTGTGCTGCGCTGGTTCTGCTGGATGTGGTTGGTAGCGGTTGTGGGGCGCTGCCTTGTGGGGTGCGAGCACTGTGAAATTGTTGAAAATAAACATCTAACTGTTGCATCTTGTTGGTTTTCTCTCTCACTTCACAATTTGCTCACGATGCACGGTCACAGAAATCTAACGCTTGATTCCCAAACTTTGTTTCACAATAAGTTTTATTTCATGCCTCTATATGTTTCGAGCACATGTGCTCATCATCAGGAGGTCAAAATTGCATTACACAACCTCTGGTATCATCACACCTATAGGTGCTCGAAACATGTAGAGGCATGAAATAAAACTTATTGTGAAACAAATTTTGTGCATCAAGTTGGTTAAATACTGAGATGTATACTGATATGCACGGTCAACAAAACGTCAAAAAATGTATGTAACCATGACGCTCACATTGCCCCAAAGCATTATCAGGCGGTATTGTTAAAACTACTGAGAGCATAACTTATAAGCTACAATTAAAGTAAACCAAAAATAAGCAAGGGTACTCACGTGAAGTGTCATACTTGATGCCATTAAATTCTTCGAAACATGGAAGAAGTGCCAAGTTTCCGGCAGGCGTTTTCGGCCAGCAAAGGAGTGTATCATAAGAGTAAGGACAGAACAGCCCTGGATCTCCACTGCTTCCAGCAGACTCCAGCTCTTGTGACAAGCATTCCATTTCCCTCTGTATGTCCGTGGGGTTTAGAAGTTCTCTCAAAGTCCTATTTTCCTCTCTCCCCTCCTTGGATATATTATCAAAGTCGGCCATCATGAATGGGGAAATTCTGACACGAAAATCACCGTCACTCTTTCACTTCCAGTCTCACTTGAGATGTAATTTTTTATGCAGTTCCTTTGATTTTTGTTTTACCTCAGGTCTTCATCCACAGGCCTGGGGTTCCGGCACGAGTAGCACAACTTTACTTGAAAAAACTAGGCTTGACTCTTCTGTTGGTGAACAATTTCATTCAGATACAAGATCCTGCTCCATAAGCAGGATTCTATAAAGGTAACCCATTTCACGATATTACCTACAAATTCACACAAACACAGCACTTCTTTGTAATTTCTTTGCTTGCTTCACAACTTACTTGTTCCCCTGCTGTGTGACACTGTTATATACATCCAGAAGATAGTAACTTTGTAACTGCAGTTTCTACACATGAAATTACAGATGAGTCTTTAAGAAGTAATAATATCAATTGTTTAATTAGATCATAAAATACTTGTGATATGAGATGTCACGTGTACTCGACGTCGTTCTCTTTACACTGTACAGTTTTTCTTTACATCTTTGAAGAAACCTACCTCATAGGCAGGACGACTCTCCTAGGGCCCACGTAGAGGAGAGACAAGACCTTGCAATTAATAGTAACTTGATCAGCAATATACGCACGAATATGAGAATTTGAAGGCTTCTCAAATTTGTAAACTATTATCATTCTCAAGCTGCGCTTCACATTGTCCAAATATGTTAGTGGCTCTTCGTACAGGCAGTTCCTCTCTCACTGCGGCGTTGTCTAGCGAACAGTAGCAGGCTTCTGCCACCTTCATCTGAAACAATAGAAAGGTTACGTCTTAGGCAGTTCACTTGGCATGGAATTAAGCCCATTTAAGAATAGAAAAGGAACTGTTTAATAACTGATGTTATGCAAATAACACACAAGCATAGTACGTGATGGAAGAGTGACCTATCCGACGCTCAATCTTATCTGTTATATTGGTTATAGTGTCGGATCGTGGATGCTGTAGAATATTTACTGCGAATACTTTGGACACTCTCTTGTGTTTTAATGACGCTCAGCAGTTTTTAAAGTGACATCTATTAGTCTAACTGTAAAAGCAAAGATCATTCCATAATATGCCTTAGGAGGCACAGACGGGAAGTAGACAGGTAGCTTGATGGGGGGGGGGGGTAGTGAATGCCACGCCCCAGCCACTTTAACTCGGAAAAGGCCCCTGTCTCAATTCTAGAGGAGGATGGATGAGCCTGACGGCGTGTCTGGACGGGTATGGAAAACAGAAAATCTCCTGTCCCCAACTGGATTGAACTCTGAACCTCCCAGCCCGGAGCGAGTAGCTATAAGGACTGGGCTATCCGGTTCCAGTTATTCTAACTGTAGCTGCCCTGAATTCAAGGAGGAGAGCGCTTTATTATTGCCCTAAGTCAATATACAGTACTATTTGTTCCAGCCCTTTATGCGTTTTGCACATCTAGGGTCAGAAATCTATGACCCGCATTGTAGTTTGATCCGGAACACCGGACTGCACCCGCCGCCCTTCCCCGCCCCCCAACCCCAACCGCCCCCCCCCCCAAAACCTTTCAATCTTCTTCAAAACGATTAGCATATTTCGTGCTAGGATTTGTCTTCAAGTGAAGATTTGTTGAAGAATTATTCACTTACATCAAGCTAAAGACGACTTCACAATGTTTGTCTACAAACGAGTCGAAGAAAAATGTTTGGCTACAGGTCATTTCATGTGGGACTTGTGGCGGAAATAGTGGAATTGGGACAGGATTTTCCTCCAGTACTTCATATTTATGAGGCGCGATCTTGCAACATTTCTTGCAGTGGAAAAGCAATAAGTATGACATATTGTGTGAGCGCGCCTGTAGTTTTAGGTATCCAACATGAAATGCGTATGTGCCATGTTGTCGTCTATGGCCTGTCCGGCCGCACAGTATTCTTCCACATTATCTCACAAACGGCACGATTTCGGGGAAAAAAATTATTGCACGCAAAATGAGTGGTTTGGTTTTGTCTACAACATTTTGTCCGAAATATTCCTCATTCTACGAAGAACTGAGCAAGGAAGGTCAAAAATGTATATATAAGTATTCATGTAAAGTAACCGTAATTCTTGTCAGATTTAATGAAAATTGATTTTCCTGAAAATTTTCGAAAAATACTGAGAAATCAAATTGAATGAAAAGTATTACAGTGGCAGCCGAGTAGATCATGGGGAAAGTGGGAGAGACATGACGAAGTTCATAAACGACTTTCGCAATTTTGCGAACACGCTTAAAGAGGACTGACGCTAATCTTTCTCCAGGTTTAAAGTGACCGCCTGTACCAACATCCTCTATGAGATTTTGTCCCTTCGCCCATGTGCACACCAGGTCTATAAATCCCTTACCGTAACATACTACTTGTCTTGTTCCAGTTCAAATTCTTGTGATATGCCACCCTGCCCACTTGCTGCATGGAACTCAGTTACACAAAATTATTTCTGCTCATTTTTTAAAAGTATCTCAAAATAACACACAACAACAAATGAAGTGTTTTGTCTCTATGTTACATGATGTTAATTAGGGCGAGGTGAAGTAAAGTGTATAGACTGCATTCAAAGAATAGTTTTCAGCTTCCTGCTTGCAGTCAGGTATCTTATAAGAGGCAATAGTCAGCATTAAGTATTTACAGTATATCTATATCGTTGCACCGTAAATTTTGTAGTTTATTTAAATAACACACCACCAAATGCACAAATATATAGTCTTCAATAATCTAAAATTTACATTAAAACTCTTAAAACACTCCTACATGTTTCGATCATACGATCATCTTCAGGGAGCATATTTTGTTCCTTGCTAAAGTTACAGTTTAAAACACTCAGTGATTTATCACTGAGTGCTAAAGTTACAGTTTTAAACACTCACTGAGTTTTTTAAACTGTAACTTTGTTCTTTGCTAAAGTATGCTCCCTGAGGATGATCGTATGATCGAAACATGTAGGAGCGTTCTAAGTGTTTTAATGTAAATTTTAGATCATTAAAGACTATGTGTTTTCATTTGTTGGTGTGTTAATTAAATGTTTACGGTATATTTTACGTTCTGGTCCACATCGTACCAGAAACAATAAGGATAGTATGGTAATTTCATAATAGATTATTATAACACTTAATGAATTCGAATGCCGCATAATTTACTATGCTTTGAACGTTTCGAAGTCTGTGACTGAAATAAATATGGAAGACTTGAGAGGAAGCGCCTTTTTCTGCTTTAAGATACCGATTAAAGATTTGGTAAGAAAAAGAGTGAAAATATCAGGCAGGATATCCAATACCTGATACGAAGCTCGAATATAAGACTTCAGAATAGGAAGATCTAGACCGTGGCGAAAGGTAATCCCAGTGTTTGAGGTCCACAGAGTAATGAAGACGTCTTTGTCTTCCGGATTACGACATGGAGCTGTCTATCTGCTGTAATACAACATGACGTCACAGCCCACAGAACTACAGCTCGATTTCTGTAATCGTTCTGATGTCAATGTCAGGCCGAGGCTAAGGTCGGACAGTCGCACCACATTATCTAAAACTTTCAGTTTTTCGTGCCTTGTTTTACAACGTTGCTTGAAGTCCAGTCTCACAATAACGTGTCGGCAGGATGACAGCAGAATTAGATACTGTCTACCGCATGGAAGAAAATGGCCACAGACTAATCAAATATTATCTCAATATTTTCCTACAGATAGTGAGGAAGGTTTATAAGATAAGAACTCATGTTCCTTAGAGGATTCGAAATGAGAAATTCCTGAACACAATTACAGAGCGTTACACAGGCAGCAGTCTACCAGGCGAACTACCATCTCAAATAGCTGTACAAATCATAAGTTCCTTTCTTTAATGTATCGTGTATTTACGACGTTTTGTCACGAAAAAATATTATATGCATTGTAAATTGATATTTTAACCCTTTTACGCCAAACGACCCATATAGGTGTCGCACCGCACCGCTAACCTCTAAACGTTGCATTTTATATATTTATTCAACAAATATATGTACTCTTAAACATGGTATACACTGTCTGTTTGTTTCTCTTCAAAATGCAGTTTGTTTCATAATTCTAACATATTTAGTTTCCGTATTATTCACATTTTATATACAGGGTGTGCTAAAATTTAAAATTAATTCCGGCGCCAAAAGGTTAACAGCGTGTCTGTATCTATCTATATCTATCATATCACCTACGAAACCACTCTTTTGAGGAGAGGCAGTAAGAAGATCTTCTACACTTCATAAAAAAAGTTTACTCCCTCATGATAAGATGGGTAAACAAAACATAACAAAATATAAAGTCTGCTTATGTCGTAACAGCGATGTCAACTGGCACCTTTTTATCCCGGACAATTCTAAGCTATTCGTAACATTTAATTAACTGCAGTCCCACTTTATTTTTGTTTGTCACAATTCTAAATATATTATAAAATGCTGAGCTGCTACTAGGCTCTGTTATTATATTTATTTGCAAGAATTATGTATTTTACTACGTCGATTTTGTCAAAGTTATCGGTTATTATGACTAAAGTAAAATCTTCGTACCTTCCAAATATTTTGTCATGTCTGACTTAAAAACGTTCTGTATAAGATTTACAGATTTTTCGTAATCTGCCTGCTTATAAAATTTCATATTCTTGTCAAAACCAATGAATACTAAACAGTACTATTGCACCTCCATTCTCTTCACTAGGCGGCATAAGTATCTCGGGAAGAAATAAACAGATTATTATCGATTACTTTTACTGATAATCGCCGCTTACAACCATGGTAACGTCAACAATTACAAATGTGCCTAAAGTGACTGTTTGTTGGGTTTGCACGATTTGAACAGACCTTGTCCTTCCACGGCAGATTTTATTAAAACACCCAATGCAAAATTTACCGCAAATCCTTCAAGTGGGACCCGAGATGTTCTACACGGAAATTCGTAAACCCGCCAATTAACGTATAAAAATACGACAATTTCACCTGATTGCCAGACTTGGTTCTCACCCTATGGAGAAACAGACGTAGGGAGTGCCTGAGGACAAACTGCTAAACAGACTCGATTGCAAACAGGCCAGACATTTAGAGAGATACAAAATAACCAGATACAAATTAAATGAATCATGAAGGGCATAGAATAGAATTTTCTTCAGTAAGACGCATTAGGCCGCCGGTCTCAGTGGCTGCGCTGTCAAAGGCGGGGCCTGCGGTCGATGGCTTGCTGGGACTGTGGGTTTGAGTTTAGCCAGGGAAACGGATGTCTGTCTCTTGGGAACGTTGTGTGCTGGAAAGTACGGTTTCTGCGTCGGGCTGATCACTCGTCCAGAGGAGTCCTACTGTATGGTGCGCCCAAATGGCAATGATCGTAAAGTCCCGTAAGGTAAGGCCATGACCCGGAATCGGGTCTAAGTGCCACGCAGTAGATATGTTATGAATTTTTAAGTGGTTTTATTGCAGTTTTGCACTGAAGCTACATCTTGTCATCCATAGAGATACATTTGGCCCAGCAGAGGTGTAAACAAGCATGTTTTGTTTACAAGTAATTTAACCAAGAGACGGTAGCAAACAGGAGTGTTCTTTACTGTGTGCTTTTAGAGAGACTTCGCAACACATCCGTAATGCACGATAAGGGAAGCGAAACTTTCGCAGAGGCGCCACTCAGTACATAACAAGGATAAATACGAGTATATCAGTGTGAAACAGAAGGAAGGACAAGAGCAAAAAGATGACTTTGTTCAAGGTCGTCCTTCAGCTGATGTTTGGTGTTAGTAACGTAATCTGTTAACACCGAAATTCGAGGACCAGATGATGTAATACTTGATAACGACTAAAACACGCTAATCGGGGGCCAATGAATGAGCTAGAGTCTCTTTTCACCTCGTCACTGATCCCTAAGTTACATCATATTATTTCTTATCTCCTTCTCGGTAAACCAAGCAAATGTTTCGAAAGTGGTTCTCCCACCAACATTCTCTACACATTTCTTGCGACCTCCAGTGTACCAAATACCACACTATCGTACACATCATCATCATCATCATCATCATCATCATCATCATCATATATCTTTCATGGAGTTGGGCCACTTGTTGACCCGTTCCGTTCTCACGTATCCAGAAGTCTCTTCAAAGGTCTACCATAATTCCTTCTGCCAGTTGGGGAGTAGTGTTTCATTACCCTGGGTAATCTATTTCGAGACATTCTATTTACATGTTGTATCCAGCTTCTCTTGTATTCCAGTCATTATCGTAGACCCAGCTACTAAACTGAAACAAATTATGTTAGATTTTCGTTCTTGTGGAACGTTACGCGGCTTTGATTGGTAGACAATTACCGACGCTTCGGGACAACCGATGGTTTCATCTTCGAGGGTTGCCCGAATATGAGAGAGATAGGTTGTCCCGAACCGTCGGTAACTGCCAATTAACGCTGCGCAACATACGAGAAGAACGAAGATCTCATTTGCACAGCGGCGGAAGACAGCAAACATTTTGTAAGACTTTGTTAGTGAAATATTTGTTACAAGAACTGGGGAGTGTGGATAAAAACTGGAGCGTCTGGAAGCCTGTCGTCCTATAGCATCCTAAGACCGGAGATTAGCTGTGGTCACTGTAGTGACTAGGTGACCAGTCAGATGATCGAGGAAGCGTGGTTCGAACTTGGCAGGGGTAAGTGATCTCTTTTCCCAAGCCTCCAGACCGACTGCGGTGCCCACCCAGTCTTTTATTCAGTAACTACCTCAGCGATATTCCCGGAGGTGGGGGGGGGGGTAAAGCGACAGTGTCAGGAAGTTAACCACACAGCTTATCTAATGTCGAGGCTAAGAATGAGGAATGAGCGGAAATTTAGTTTCACTCCCGCATTTTACTTCACGGGGTGAAAAAGGGAAATTTGTTTTCCAGGTATACGAGTATAATATCCCAAATTTATAATTTATTATTTTTACGTTTGTAAAGGTCTAGTAAATCTTAGTAAGTTTATTTATGATCCTTTCAGACCTAGTATGGGGGAAAATGGAGGTCTCTTTACGTTTCTTAGTATGTATTAAAACTACCAACCTGAATCGGAATATATTGAATGGTTTCAGAACTGACACTTCGAGCCGTAGGACAGAAGAATATACAAGACAAAATCAAGGAAAAACTTATGCATTTAGTAAACAGTAAATATACAAATGTCGGGTTATGTAATGTATCTCTTAATACCAGTAACGGGAGTAGATAATTTTTGTACTGATACTGTGTATTTTATTACAAGTAAGTTACAGTAAACTATTAGTGTTTGGACTCGTTAAATTTAGGACCACGGTTTGGTTAGCAGAGGGCTTACCCTGAACTCTGAATTGCAGCTATCCTTCTATGGGCATCACGTACAGTACAGCACTGACCGGTTTAATGCGACGTAAGTTTTTAAAATAATTTTGCATTTTACTCCACATTAGAACACAAAGCTCTGCGGTTTCTATTTGCTTCACTCTCCTTACACGTAACTAAGTAATTACATAATTGACCACCTAGCTAACTAGCTGACCGACCCACTAACTACCCACCCAACCAACCAACCAACCAACCAACCAAAGGAAAACCGACCCACCAACCAACCAACCAACCAATCAACCAAAACCCCACCAACCCACCCACCCAAACAAACAACCAAACAACAAAGCCAACCAAGCAACCAAACAAATATCCAACCAACCAACCAAACCAACCAACACAGACCAAACCAACCCAAACAAGACCATACCAACCCAAATCAGACCAGACCAGACCAACCCAAACCAGACCAGAACAACCCAAACCAGACCAGACCAACTCAAACCAGACCAGACCAACCCAAACCAGACCAGACCAACCAGACCAACCAAACCAACCAAACCAACCAACCAAACCAACCAAACCAACCAACCCACCAACCAACCCAAACCAACCCAACCCAACCCAACCCAAACCAAACCAACCCAAAACAACCCCACCAACCAACAAACCAACCAACCAACCAAGCAACCAACTGAGTAATTAAAAAACTAACTGCACGGAGCAGGTTCCTTCTTGAGTAGCTAACAGTTCCTTAGTTTGTCAAAAAATTTCGTGCATTTTATGGAACACGAAGATTCATTACCGTTATATATAAAAGTCAATCCAAATTCACTTGTAGTCAATTTACATACTGAGTAGGTAATATGTAACAATAATAAATGCAAATCGACAGCAAGTGCATTTTGTTGGATTATAACAGTGATTGTCTCGTCAAGGAAAACATAAAAACACCAAGACATTGTCGAATTCCCAAGAGTTCGCCTCTTCTCCATATACTGAGCCAGCTGATTCAAGTGCACGCTATTTCTTATTTATTGAAAAACCACTTCAATATTATTCTCCTACGTAGGTCTCTTTGTCTTCTATGTTGTCCCGTTCCCTCAGTTACTTCCGCCAAGCCCTGTGTACTTCTCTTCGTCCTGATGCATGTCACATGCTCAGCTCACGTCGTTACCCTCGATATCTGTCACCAGATTAATATTTGTTTTGGATAACAAGTCATGAGGCTCTTCACTGAGAAATGTTACTGCCCTACTTCCGCCTTGTTAGGCTGAAATAACTTTCTCTGTACCTTTTCCTGAGCATCTTCATTTTGTATTCCTCCTTTCATAGGAGAAACCAGTTTACGCACTCATATAAAACAGGCAAAACCATTTTCATGAACCTTTTCTGACAACTAAACTCATTTTCTCTTGCTACTACCGTCTCTCATGCATGTGCTTGACTGAATAAAGGGTGAGTTTTGTTAGGATACCAGTCGAGCTTCCAAGTTGATCGTCGACTAACTCCCTTCTCTTTGTCTCCATCTTCCTAACTTGCCGGAATGATTCCAGATAATATTTACGTCTTCTGTGGAATGAGGTCATGTTATTTTATAAAGTAACATAGACAGACCCTGCCACCAACAAAGGAACATGAAATGTGACATTAAAATATTCACCACTTTGAAATACCTACTCTTATTAAACACGGACTTGGGTAAGTAAAGTCGTCCTGCGCCTCTCATGAATGAATATCAGGGAGTAAGCGTGAGGCTCCACACATTATTAACCTCAGCACTAGATGGAGGTGAGAGGCTAACTTCATGCCCCAGGCATTTTAACTCTGGGAAAAAAAATCCTGTACTTACGGATTAGGAGAGTTGGTGGGGCCGCAGTCGGTTTTAACGCCCGTTAGAAAAGAAAACTCTCCCGACTCCACTGCAAATGAAAATACGAATCCTCGGTTTTTCAGCACACAGCCTAGACTCTGTACCGGCTAGACTATCCCGGTTCTTATATGTAATGTTTTTGTAGAATATAAAATATGCCATATCTATGTAGCTACAAGACATAACACATGTTAAAATACAGATAAATGATCTCCACTTGTGTTCTCATAGTACTGCACTGTTTACGCAGTACCGCAAAATGAATTTTCAAAGCAGCAGAAAACCCCTCCACCCAAAACTGTTCAGAAACCCTTGGATTCATGCAGATTTGTTTAGCAACGCTCATTAGAACCTTAACCTTGAAACTTCTGAATAAAATTTTACTTTCTGTTATACGGCAGGAACATGAGAAGTTCATACAACAATGGGCATTCGGTTCAATAGAAACTGGTGCTGCATATAATGTGTTCCACCTGGAAAGCCAGGGTTCCCCTAGAAGCAGATGCCTGAAAATCTTGTTACACGTTCGTATGTTGCAAACAGAATTGGGAAGAAAACAGTAACGCAAAAATATTTAAGAAATCCCCCGGAAAGGTACCAAAGGTCATACGTTAAGGAATGTCGTGGAATTGGAAAAGTACGAAGAAGTTAACAGCATACTGAATCAGGTCAAAGGCAGCAACCTTTCGGTCCAGAAACATGGTCTCTTCTGTTCCCTGTCTACATAATGGCGTTATTCAGGCTTGGCTTGCAATCACATTATCACGCAAACCGCCCGGTTGTCAGATTGCAGAGACTTCTGGCAAGACATTACCGACTCTTCAGAAGAATCTACCACCTCCATCTTCGGAGTGTGCCATAACTCATTTCACTAGAATCCAAAATTTCGCTGCATTGAAATCGTCATAAGCCTGATTACTACAGAAGCAGCTAGTTAAGAAATGAGTGCGTTTATCGGTTGTTCCATTGTACACGTGCTCTGAGTTATTCATACAACTGCTTTTTGTTTAAGAACACGAACCTTTATTAGTGTCATCCTACTCGTTTATTTCTCACGTCTCTCTTTCTTCCGTTTCTTCCTCTCTTCCTCAGATTTTGTGCACGTCCTGGATAAAATATCTGGGAATTTTGGAAATGATTTTGACTTTGAAACACAGTTGTCAGTTCCTTCACTTCGTACATTCGCCTCTGGCGATGACTGTTTTATCACCAATAAGAGTTATTGCATTTTGCCTTTGTCTGTCCTGTCAAAGTCAGTCTTCTGCTTGGCAGGGCAGTGCAGACACTGATATAACGTAGGAGTAAGTCTTACTGTGTCTTATTTCGTGTAGTTATTTGGATTCCCATTTGTTTTCTTGCATATGTTTCTTTTATGGCCCCATTGTTTGAAATACATTACACCGTACATGTTGTCTGGAACGGGGTTGCACGCCTTTTCGTTTACCCTACATTTTCTTAGAAATAAAATAACCACAATTCCTTCCTCTGGATTTTAACTGGAGTTATTTGATTCTCCTGCAACATCAATTGTGTGCAGAAAAAGTATTCAACCGTATATTTGTTTTCTTAGAAATTTATTGGGAGCTTGGAAGTTTTCTTCCAGTCAGTTGTTAACAAATGTTCGGTACTGACAGATCCAAGTTCGAAACGAGGTCTTAATTTTGAAACACGTTTACATACCCGTAAACGTCCAAAGAGGAAAAGTGCATACTCTGTCGAATATTATACCAAACAAAGCGAATTTAATATTTGTAATAACTGGCGGGTGTAATTTTTCAACCACATCACTCCCTGTACACATATAACGACAGCACACAATTTTACGGCTCCTGTTAATTAATATCTTGCATAGTAATTTAAAATATGTTTTTCCGGAAGTTATGCTGTCATAGTATGTGTGCTCGATTCCCGTTTTTTATATTTCTTATCGCAATCGAAGACCCTTTCAATTATCATTATCAAACTTCCATCTCGCCGGTCACAGTTGCCGCGCGGTCTAAGTCGTAGGTGTGTAGTCCCTCGCCTCCTGAGATGGTGGGTTCGAATCCCATCGGGGTCATGGAAGTCTGTCTGTTATAGGTGTTGCTTGTTGTAAGGTAGAGGTCTCTGCAACGAGCTGATCACTCGTCCAGGGGAGTCGTACCGACTGTGGTGCGTCGTTGTGTGTGATCTAGAAACGTCGTTATTGAGGAGTCCTTGGCCCACTGGAGGTTGTTGTAGCGCCCCCCCTCCCCCAAATACTTTAATCTCGCGCGAAGCTTATGTTGGATGATTAAAAACGCATTCTTGGATGTTGCTAAATATCAGTTTTCAAGGACCTTGTTTCCGTTGAACTGACAGATATTACTTACTTACTCCATGGTCCAGAGTCCTTCTAGAGAAGCTAACTGGTTTGCAGCTAATCAAGAAATTCCCCGCATTTCACGAAACCCGAAGGTTCATTACCGCAATCACAAGCGTCCGCCACCTGTCCCTATCCTCGGCCAGCCCAATCCAGTCCATATACCCACATCACACCTCCTGGAGATCCGTCCTAATATTATCCACCCATCTACGCCTAGGTCTCCCAGTGGTCTCTTTCCTCTGGCTTCCCCACCAAGACCCTATACACACCCCTCTCCTCACCCATACGCGCCACATGCCCAGCCCATCTCATTCTTCTAGATTTCATCACCCGTACAATATTTAGCTCCTCGTTATGCAGTCTCCTCCATTCCCCCGTTACCTCGTCCCTCCTAGGTCCAAATATTCTCCTCAACACCATGTTCTCAAACACCCTCAGCTTTCTTTCCTCCCGCAATGTCA
>Ga0131853_10006983_pt1 | contig 20410 bp, 15 predicted proteins | sample TergutLab28metaG_FD_92764 | JGI IMG/M metagenome (GOLD analysis project Ga0131853, IMG submission 92764) | Labiotermes labralis P1 segment gut microbial communities from Petit-Saut dam, French Guiana - Lab288 P1 (version 2) (version 2) | ecosystem: Host-associated > Arthropoda: Insects >...
AAGCAGACAGACCGCTCTTGAACCTTATTTTAGAACGATAAGCCTGCAAAATGTTATGGGAATGAACATTAAAAGCGTTTAAAATGTCCGGTCACCAGGGGGTATTTAATTAAAAGACCAGCCCGACGGCAATGTGTTAAAGTGGATGGGGGAGGTGGGGATTTAATTCCGGCATCAAACATTTAATTCAGGCACCAAAGGGTTAAGGAAAATGGCATTTGCCTTTTGTGATACACCAGTGTCACACTTCAAAAACACAACAATGAAAAGCATTTTCAAACAAACCAAAGTTTTTCTGACCAAACTTACTGGCCCCTTAGTGAAATAGGAAGAAACCAGTTTATTGATGTACAAGACACACCAAAATTGTGTGTGTGTGTGTGTGTGTATATATATATATATATATATATATATATATATATCTATCTATAAAAAGGCAAAAATCTGACAATGTGCTCACTGCTTATTTTACAATACCTCATGTTGTTGGCAAAAAGAAAATATCATTTCAAGATGGTGAATTAATAAAATAGTTGTAACTTTTGGTGCTGAATCTCTTTTCGACAAAATGAGAGATGACGTCTACTATAACATGATTTGCAGTTGTCAGCGAGTCTGGTTAAAAGAATGGTTCAAGATACTTCTAGTGACCTTCAATGACAGATAAGCAATGACATACACAGATGTACTTGGTATGCACATCAAACGGATGAATCCCTGGATATATAAGTGCAACATGACTCAGTTGGCTGTTATGATTAGAATGGTCTTCTGAGACTATAAGGCTGAAGCAGAAATACTGACCATTCTGCTGTGGGAAGCAAGGACAAGAAGAGAAGACATTTACCCAACAGTGAAATGCTTTGTTGCTACAATAACCATATCATTAAATAAACTGTCTTTGCTTACTATTGATGGAGCTCCAGCCATGATTGTCAGCAAAAACTGATTTATTGCACTGTGAAAGAATGATGATATCACTCCTAAACTTATAGCACTGTATTACTGCACCTCCAAGTTCAGTGTGCTAAAGTTCTTCCATTTAAGCAGGTACTGATACAATCACATGAATAGTGACCACCATTAGGGTAGTGCCACTGCAATATAAGCTTCTCATACAACTTAGGAGAATATAAAAAGCTGAGTATGAATATCATACATGGAAGTGAAGTGGCTAAGTGAAGGTAAAGTAATGGTGCTTTTTACAAACATGACTAATGAAGAAAAAACACTTCTCAAAACCAAAATCAGCTTGTTGATATACTGAATGAACCACAACCTTAATACGAGGTGGGGGGGGGGGAGGGGCTAAGTCCTTAGCCCGACCTACTTCCCGATGTCGTAGGACGGAATTGATAGTGTCGTTGGAAAGAAGGGTCTGTTCATGTGCCGAATTGCAAGTCTTTTTTTGTTACAGAGGCTGAAAGGAAGCAGGTCAGGCTATGGGTGCGATTCAAAAACATGGAGATGCGAGCTGTCAATTTTTTCTTCCTGCAAGGCAAGGCACTGCAGGAAATTCACGCCATTCTGAGAGAAACATTAGGGGAACATGCACCATCATATGCCACTGTCAAAAACTAGGTGGCCCAGTTTAAATGTGGTGATTTTTCCACCTGTGATGTGACTCGTCACAGATGACCCAAAACAGTGACCACCCCAGAGATTAGTGATGAAATTAACGAGCTAATCTTGGGAGACCGATGGATTTCGGCTAAATCAATAGCTCAGCAACTGGGCATCTCACGTGAACAGGTTGGGTCCATCATTCATGAAGATTTGGACATGTGGAAGCTCTCCGTAAAGTGGGTCCTGAAATGCCTAAACATAGATCAAAAACGTCAACAGTGCCAGTTGTCTGAGCAACTTTTGGAATTAATTTGTCACGATCCAAATGATTTCCTGTTGCAATTGGTGACCATGGATGAAACTCGATTATATCTTTATGACCTGGAGATGAAGCAACAATCAATGGAGTGGCAGCATAGCAGCTCACCCCGACCCAAAAAATTCCAAGCGCAAAAATCCGCTGGAAAAGTTCTCGCCTCGATTTTTTGGGATCAATAAGGCATCCTCCTCATTATCTTCCAAAGGGCCGAACTATCAAAGGAGAGTATTACTCATCTCTGCTGGTGAATTGAAGGTCATTTTGAAGGAAAAACGCCGCAGAAGGCCACCAAGGGGGTCCTGTACGTGCATGACAATGCCCCAGCTAACCGGGCACTTTCAACCCAGAAGAAACTGGCCTACCTGGGATTCCAATGTCTTGATCATCCACCCTATTCTCCAGATCTGGCCCTGTCAGACTACCACCTGCTCCCTGGACTGAAAAAAGGATTGAAAGGTTGCCATTTTTCGTCTCACGTGGAGGTCATTGCTGCCATGGAGACCTGGCTGGACGGACAAATTTCTGAATTTTTTTGAGTGGCTTGCAAAAGTTAGAGCATCAGGCTAAGAAGTGTACTGAGCTTCGTGGAGAGTACATTGAATAAATCTCGGGTTTGGTTGATGTAGCTTGTTTCCCTCCTGGTCGGGCTAAGTACTTATCAGCACCCCCTCATCTTCTGTACCTTGAGGTTCAAGGCATAGATAAGTATGTGGTGGATGTGATTAGAGCCATAATTGCTTTTAAAAGGACCTTAGTACATCAGAAGTTGCATTTAAATTAAAAAAAGTCACCGACACCTCTCCCAAATACTAGAAAAATGATCTATGAGAGAAAATCTACTTCCAAGTAGTATAGTGGACACTTAGACCTTAGTATTGTATACCAAGAATGATTTGCACAGCTTTCTGAAACAAAGCCTTTCATGATGTTACATGTAAACCTATTCAATACTCTGAATGTCACTTTCATTGCAAAAGCTATCAACACTATTTATGAAGCAAATGTTCAGTAGTCAGAAACAGAGATTTCAGTAATTTCAAAATTACAGAATAACTTAAAGGCTTACAGTTTAGGTAAAAATGCCTGGAATGCAGCAGACTATACAGTTTCCACTGGGGAAGGGGGAACAAACAAACAAACAAACCTGCAAGCAAGGCTAAATCATACTTTGGACCCAACTACCCATATGGACAGTAGTTCTTAACAATGAACTTTATAAAAACAAAGTATAAATCTCACCTTTCTGAAGCTGACTTAAGTGAATCTTTAAGAGCTGTGCCACCAAATTACAATTCTGACTTTAAAAAATTTAGAAGTCAAATGCAGTGCCATCCCTCATATTAACAAGTGGGAATTGCATTGCCCCAATGTGAATAAACATTAAAATTATTTTGTCGAATCTCAATACCATATCTCACCAAAAATTCAGAATTTAGATCAAATAAATTAAGAATGTGCATAACCTTCAAATGACAGTTTACTTACTCAACTGGGGGGAGGGGGAGGGGGGGAGGAGTAAAGAAATAAAAATGCAGCACAACAACACAGAACTTACGAATTCTGCAACACATTCATGAGATATGAATTCAATTACAAAAGCACTCAGTCAACTACTGGTGGTTTATTTAATGTACTCACATTATATTCAAGCTGTGGAGCATCCAGTATGCGAGCTTCAACTTCTTCAAACTTGCCCCCAACAGAGATTCCAAATTCTTGAACACATGGATCTTCATTGAATCTTACTGCCCTGAGCTGTAATAAAACCAATACTACACACAGCAGCAGGATAAACAGTAGGTACCAAGTTCTTGTCCAAGTCAAATACTGCACACAGTGAAGTAAATGACAAAAATTCAGAATGCAAGAAAACCTTGGTATAACTCAAGGAAGTACAGATAATTTAACCTAAAACATAAAGACAGAACTGGATAAAATGCTATACGTACGGCATCCATGATTTTCTTTTTCCTGACTTCAGTGCTGGTTGCAGCACTTTTTATCATGGCAGAAGTCTGTCTCTCATTCATTTTCTTATTTATCACTTGTGATTTTACAACCCAGCACAACTGTAAAAGAAGAAGAAAAACACACATACAGCCTCAGAATAAGAATCACACATCAATGTCTGATTTGGGCAAAACAATTTGTTCAAAATGGTGGTTAAGTGTCTACCAGGCTGTGTCACATCCTAGTTGGCTGTCATCGTTGAAGATATTACAATGAAACACCCAAATCTCTTTTGTTCATATGAATCAAACACATGAGACCAAGCAAAATATTTTCATAAAGTGCCCAGAATGTAAATATTAATAGTGTATATAGCAGTTCTCGATGTTTTCCAAGTAAAATTCTTCTTGTGTTTCTTATTTCCCTATCTAATTTACCTGTTTGGCCCACTATGAGCTGCTTAAATTAATCAGTCCAACAATACTGGAATTACATAAAGCACTCTTCCCCACTTTGTAATACCCTTCATAAACCACTGAACTTTTCTGTATTTTATCCTGTACCTTTCTCAAAATTTTATTTTGAAACCTCAAAATTATTTAGAGAAAATACAAGAAATGACCCTTTACACAAATTTAAAAAGGAAAGTAAATGCTTCATATGGTACCCCTAAATCCTCAAGTATTTATTGAAGGAGACCAACGATGCAGAAAAATCAACAATGGAAAAATACACATATCAGGGCAGGGAATGTGAAGACAAGACACACCAGAGAGTTTGTGGGAGGAAACAGAAGAACTGACAAGACAAGGTTCGAGGTTTTCACAGCAGCACTGCTGAGATTTCTACCTTTCTGGGATGTGATGCTGTGTCATTACACAAGTGACTGTGACATTTTGAAAGATTCTAGTCCCTCTATCTTCAAGTGCAAGTAGTCGAAGAAGAATGCAGGATATGAAGATACAGGAAACACTATCTTTTAAAACACTGGGAACCGCTCACCCAGCAACAAAGCATCACACCCAAGACCTGAAATGCCTGCATACAGAAGACTTTACATAAGATAACCAGCATTGGTGGAAACATCAGTGAATGATGATGATGATGATAATTACAGCGTCTTCCTTCAGAGGTAATCTTATAACAAATCTCATGGAAAGGAAGGTACATACAGCCAATCATCCCCCTTTGTATGTCATGTGGAGATGATTTACTGTGCAATCATCCATCAATTAGAAATAAAATTTTTCTTACTTCTGATGGAAGATATATTGGTGTTTCTCTAGTCATTGACCCAACATGGAGGCATGGCAAATAGGGACATTTCAGAGTTACATTCTTCTTGACTGAAAAGTAGTCTTGAACTGTTATTCTTTGATGATTTTCCAACTGGAACCTACAATTAAAAAAAAACAATAAAATCATATTGCATGTACAGCAAAACCTGCATTTAAATGGTAACCAATAAGAGTCAAATCATAAATTAAAAAAAAAACACAATGGACACTTCACATGACGACCTATATGAATGTATACAGACGTCTATAGAGCTAGCAGGGCTACCGAATCATTCCATGGAAAAACTAAAGGAAATCTCACATACAATTGCCAATTACTGTAAACAAAACCATGACACTCTCCACTATGTTTAAATAACAATGAAAAGTTCAGTACGAACTATTAAAGACATAGGTTAGTTGTATCATAAAAATCCTCAGTTCTGAAAATAGTGATGCTAATACTGATTACAAATGTGGGAAAAGGACCGTATGTGAAAATCTTTGGGAGATTTCGTATATACAGCAAGCAGCTATAGAAAAGGTTCAGTTAATAAGAACCACACAGATAAATACAATCCAATATTCAAAACATTAACTACACATATACACTATACGGGAGGTAACAAGACCACTGTATAAACACACTGGAGCATGTTGTTCAGCACAGTACAAACCGATGTACTACCACACCCTACACAGGTGGTAGTTTCCCACTTAATGAACGCTGATGTTCAGGATTTTGATTTTTATCATTGCCCATTTTATTATCAACGTTTCACACTTTCATAAGTTGATGCAAAGATCACTCTCAGCTCAGGCAAGCCTTTCACTGAGGCCGACGGCTTTTGGACTTTATGGAATGAGATTCTGTGTCAAACATTCAATGTATTTTACGCTTCAAGAAGTGTATTAAAAATAAACTTACATGCTTTTTATATTTCTTGAGGTGTTTTACATTTCTATTACCAGTATTTTGTAAGTTCTTGGAACCAAATAAGTGTTTCATTCGAAACAGATTCTGAAATGTGTGACTGTTAAAATTAATCATGAACACTGAGACCCAACTTTATTGGATAGAGTGAGGCAGGACATATTTAACAAAGAATTATTACTATATTTCATGTGGGCCGGGTAGTGTAGTTGGTATAGCGACCGGGTACGGGCTGGACGGTCCAGGGATCGAATCCTGGTGGGAGTGAGATTTTCCGCACCTGTCCAGACTGGCCCTGGGGCCCACCCACCCTCCTGTAAAATGGGTATTGGGTCTTTCCCAGGGGTAAAGAGCGGCCGGGGCGTGACGCTGACCCCTCACCCCCTTCTAGTGCCATGGTCAAGAAAGCGTACAGCTATACCTCTACTCCTCCTATGGGCTATACGGCCTGTACAGAGCCTCAGTGCCTGTACAAGGGTGGACTTTACCTTTTTTTTAAATTATATTTCACACACAAACCACAATAATAAATGTTGTGTAACTGCAAAACCATTGTTCCACATTACCCACAATCAACAGGACTAAATTCTATGGCTAACAGTGATAAATAAGATCATCACATAACAATCTAGATAAACACGGACATCAGACAGCTCAACTCCAGATACATCAGTGATAATGTCAGTGTGAAACAGTTTAATAAGTTAATAAGTACGAACCATCAAGGTGAATGATCTTACACAACATGGCGATAAGACAGTAACTGAATATGAACAAACTCTTATTAGATGTTTGAAATCCAACAAAATTTCACAGTATCAACTTATAATTCAATATTGTTTCAAATAATTTTAATTGTTAAAAACCTGATTCAAATCTTCATGGTACTGTCAGATATACTAAGGCCGTATCAGTTTGCAATTAACATGAGACATTCACCTGCAGAAGGCACAACAGTGACAAATGAACAAAGGGAAGACAGATAAAACATTGACTAAACACTGATGTGCATGACTAAAACACACAGCAGTATTATTCATGTGAACAGAAAGTAAGACACTGAGAATTCTTAGCCTCTTTAAACAACTGCATTTTCCTGGCATAAATGAAAAACATTCTCCTCTTGTCACACCACAGTTGAAGCCAAAATATTTACTAACCCCTGTGTTGTCAATTTAAAGGACAAAGAATGAATTTAAACACTCAAGAAGCTAACTTATAATATTTAATTCTCTTCCGAACATGAGGGTAGCACATTTAACATTATACACTTTCTGTGCATCTGTATTACATTCACAAAATTCAATAACGACTTGTTGCACTATACTAATATGGTTGGTTACTTCTCCTACGTGTTTTGGCCTGACTTAATAGGCCGTCCTCAGGTAGTCCTCTATGACATAATCAGCATTCACTTTAACTTACCTATTAGAATCCTCATATACGAGTAAAATCGATGCTGTAGTAAACTGAGGTTAAAATACCATTTAGTTTCAATTAGTACATTAAATAATACAGTATAAAATTTAAAAAAATTCTAAAATTATATGTTATGTCCAAACATCTATATTTTGGTCTTTCTTTGTATGTAGCAAGGTTTGAAATCTGTGAATATGGAAGATAAACTTTGAAGGTGAGAGACAAAGTGAGTAAGAAAGATTTCATCCGTGTATATAGCATATACACTACATACCGAATATCTAGTTAAGTATTACGATATCCACTTGATGAAATCTTTCTTTTTTACTCTCTCTCTCTCTCATCTTCAAAGTTCTAATGAAAGTTTATTCAGGCATTTCAAACTTGCTACATATAAAGGAAGACCAAATATAGATGTTTGGACACAATACATACTTTTACGTTTTATTATACACTATACTAAATGTAACTTAATTGTATTTTAACTGTAATTTACTACAACATCAATTTTAATCACACGTGAGAACTCTTACTAGGTACATTGAAGCAAATGCTGCATGTGTCATAAAGGACTCCCTGAGGATGGCTTATTACATCAGGCCAACACATGTTGGAAAACTAACCAACAATAAATAGTATAGCGCAACAAGTTGGCATTGAATTTTGTGAATGGGTGTAGCAACTTTATTCATTCTAATGGGGAAGAGATACTAAAAATATGGTTTCCTGAATCCCTCTCTTTCCTTTGAAAAACTACTATGAGAACCCAACAAGTAGCAGAAGTCACCAAAAGAAGTTTGTTGCAAACACATTCCAAATTTAAACATACCGTAATCTTGCAGGACATTCAGCAACATTGTTCACTCTGTAGGTCCGCTTGCTTGATGGATTATTAGGGAGCATGTACTCAACTTTCAGGCCTGAAACAAACACAAATGAGGAATCTCTTTTTCCCTTCACATTCTCTGACATAATAACATGGCTACATCCAAAATAATGAAATCACTACATATAAATAACATGTATACAGTGATCATACCTAACAGCATAAGCAACACATGACTGAATCAATGAATGAGTATACAGCACTGGTTGAATGACACTTACAGGGGAAAACATAAGTACCACAAATACCATACACCCTGGTCCAGAATCAAACTTTGGCCTCTGTAGTGAGATGCCATAGGCTAACCACTAAAACCATGGCATAGCCCAATATTCTTTAATGTTTTGCAACAAACCTGTGACCAAAATGATTCAGTTCATTACTGAAATAATTATTTTTGCCTCCTTTCACCTTTTCAAAATGTGCTGGGACTGATTTTTTCCAAATATTGACAAAGGCCATGACTGCAGTAAGAACAACCAACTTCCTGATTTCAGAATTGTGTGTGCTTAGTTCTGTATCTTTCGAGATCACACACATATTCCTTCTGTGATCATTTCATAGTGCATGATCCAGTAGATGTATACAGTAGCTAGCTGTGTTTGCTAGCAGGAAATGAACTCCATTATGCATTGGTATATGCCTATTTCAACTGCTTACTGCACATCAATCAGTCAGAGGTAAGATGTGATTAGTGCCACAACAGCAAGTTAAAAAGAAGTTTGCCTTTCACCTCTCCATTTTTCCTGAGCTTGTCTGGTAAGAAAATGTTTAATTTCTTGACAGTAGCACACAGACTGCTGTTCTCAGTTTCTTTAGTAACACTTCCAATAGTCTAGATCAGTGCTTCCCAAACTTTTTTGCTCGTAACACATTTGGCTTCAAAAAAGGATCATATAACCTCAAATCATTACTCGTGTACTATACAGGGTCCAGATGAGGGCTTTCCAAAATTAAAAATTTATAAACTATTTATAATAAATCACCAACAACTGCAAAATTTTTTATATTTACACAGTTATATCTTATATTAAAAACTTTAAGAACTCCTTCATACTTTGATCCTCGAACATTATCAGGAGTCTCCAAATCAAGTGTCTCTGTAAAAGACATCAAAATAATTTCTAACCTGTTGAATTCTGACTTCTTGTGTATTACGTAGACGAGATTGAGGAGTATGTTATGTGTAGTTCCGTGTACATCTGAAGTATAGTGAATATGGATTTCTGAGACACTGCAAATTTAAATTAAAGTAAAATGATTTAATTTACATAATTTATTACTATAAAACAACTGCCTATATATAAAAAAGATTGTGTACTTGTTGGTTAATTATTATAAATTAGTTGTTACCAATGCACAGAATGAACAATGTAAAATTTAAAAATTTATACATCAGGACTGATTTTAGGTAGCTGTGAATAAATACCAGTGGTATATGTAACAATGCATTGCATGATTTGACCTTAATTAAAATGTCACTCACTTAATTAAATACTCTAATGGCGTAAGAAATAAACACATCGCCAATTAAAGAAATTCTGCAATAATTTTTAATGAAACATTACATTTAATTTTAAAAAAATTAGTAACCTTCAAAGCAACCATTAAAGAAATGTATACAAGGATCCCTTGGCAACTGGCCGCACAGCCCTTGGGATCCGTGGAGTATACTTTGGGAACCACTGGTCTAGATTGTATGGTGTTGAATTACATGATGATTTGTGAACAATGAATTGGAAACAATGTGAAAAAAGCAGTCAAGGCTTCATACGAAGTAGAATCCCAACATTTGCCTGATGGGACAGCATGCAACCACAGAAATCTTCAATCACAATAGCTGAACTCTCCCCCCATGAATTTGAACATGGACTTCTGTACATGAAACTGGAGTACTACAGGTCTTACGGCAGTATGCAGTCACACACATATCCGCTTACTACAAGAGACTCTAAGTTCTCAGTGCCATCTGCTTTGATGACCAGCAAAATGAACCTCACCAATTTTCTTACCTAAGAAAATCTGGTTTCAAGAGTGAGTGTTTCATCTGGCCTAACACTGTTGCACAGGCGACACCAGTGACATTTTAGGTTTTCATAGCAGTGACTATAAATATCACCATAAATTACAATTATTTCATGAAAGTCTGCTGCCTCCATTTCCATAGCAGAGGAGTTTGAAAAATGAGACAGTAGGCTCATGTAGGATGTAGGTAAATTTCTACCACTCTCCATCTTTGTAGACAATATTCTACAGGCCTGGATTATCAGTATGCAAAGTGACCTTCAAATTGTAAATGTCAGCAACTGATTGAACACATCCTGTTGTAAGCAACAATGTTGTCAGATTACGAGGGGATGCTGTTAAGTCCTTAGCCCGACCTACTTCCCGATGTCATAGGACAGAATCGATAGTGTTGTTGGAAAGAGGGGTCTGTTCACATGCCGAACTGCAAGTCTTTTCTTGTTACAGAGGCTGAAGGGAAGCATGTCAGGCGATGCATGTGATTTCAACATGGAGATGTGAGCTGTCGTTAAATAATTCTTCCCGCAAGGGAAGGACTCAACGAAATTCATGCCATTCTGAAAGAAACATTAGGGGAACATGCACCATCGTATGCACTGTCAAAACCTGGGTGGCCCAGTTTAAATGTGGTGATTTTTCCACCTGTGATGCAACTCGTCCCGGATGACACAAAACAGTGATCACCCCAGAGATTATTGATCAAATTCACAAGCTAATCTCGAATGACCAATGGATTTCAGCTAAATCAATACCTGAGCAACTGGGCATCTCACGTGAGCAGGTTGGGTCCATCATTCATGAAGATCTGGACACATGGAAGCTCTCCGCAAAGTGGGTCCTGAAATGCCTGAATGCAGATCAAAAATGTCAACGGCGCCAGTCGTCTGAGCAACTTTTGGAATTTTTTCAGCACGATCCAAATGACTTCCTGTCATGATTGGTGACCATGGATGAACCCAGGTTATATAACTATGACCTGGAGACGAAGCAACAATCAATGGAGTGGCAGCAGAGCAGCTCAACCTGCCCCAAAAAATTCCGAGTGCAAAAACCCACTGGAAATGTTATCGTCACGATTTTTTGGGATCAAGATGGCATCATCCACTTTGATTATCTTCCAAAGGGCCAAACTATCAAAGCAGAATATTACTCATCTCTGCTGGTGCAACAGGTCTTGTTCTTGCATGACAATGCCCCGGCTAACAGGGTACTTGCAACCCAGAAGAAACTGGCTTACCTGGGATTCCAATGTATTGATCACCCACCCTCTTCTCCAGACCTGGCCCCATCAGACTACCACCTGTTCTCTGACTGAAAAAAGAATTGAAAGGTTGCCATTTTTCGTCTCACGTGTAGGTCATTGCTGCCGCAGAGGCCTGGTTGGACGGACAACCTTCTGAATTTTTTTTTGAGTGGCTTGCAAAAGTCACAGCAATGGGCTAAGCAGTGTATCGGGCTTCATGGGGAGTATGTTGAATAAATCCCGAGTTTGGTCACTGTAGCTTGTTTCCTTCCTGGTCGGGCTAAGGACTTATCAGCACCTCCTCATACAGCAATTCTATACCTGAAGTGGTGTCCACAAACTTTGCATTCCATAATGAATGTCTAGTATTTAAAACAAACACATATCTGGGTGTAAGGGAAGGCAAAGAAATTTTACTTAAAATGTATTATGAAATACGGAACACAAAATTTGGATGTGGACTAAAAAGCAAGCAGGTGAATAGTGCAAATGAAGTTTCTACAGAGTACTGTGCCATGAAGAGGGAGTAAAACCTAAAAATATTTAAAAACCACAAAAAAGGTGAAATCAAGTGACATGATTAGTGAAACACGGTACAGAAAAGTGGACACAGATACACATGGAACATTGATGGGATGACAGAGAAGAATGGAAAAGCCAAGGTTATAAGATACACACATTAACTGACAGTCATTACAACATATAAAGCAGATTATTACTTCAGATAAAAATTAACATGCTATACAACTTTATACCATCAATTCTATCTGACACTTTACTTTTCAGTTTCTTTCACAGTCAAAGATTATAATGAATTAAATTCTTATTAAGCTAGTGTCTCTGCAGCCAACTGGTGGAAGTAGTCTGTATGCTCATACACCTTGTGCAGAATTCGCAAATTCAGCCAAAAAAGCTGTAGTAAACATGAACCGAAATGTATACTTCCTCAGAATGTTTCCTCCAGACACTCATGAAGAGTTAATGCAAAAAGCAGTCCTGTTACAGGCCTGGAGTGACCCAGAGGGTTCCAGGAAGTTAAGGTTCCCAGATTTCATGACAATGGCACAGGATGGTGGTAAGGTTGTCAGCCTTACGCACGGACCACCTTTACCCCCCCAGGAAATGCTCCTGGTACTCATTTCTGTTAGAGGATGAGTCGACCCCAGGGCCATAGTGCAATTGGAAGGATTTTCTGTCAATGAAAAATTCCAATGAAACCAGCTGGGGTCGAACCAGCGACCTTCTGATTTGTAGCACAGCACCTTAACCACTGTGCCACCACAGTCCCCAAAGAGTTAATGTAGTGAACCAAAATACAGAAAAGCAACAATAACTATAGTAAGTCTCACCACGGATATAGCGCATGAAGTCTTCCTTCTGATGAGAGTTCAACTCATCCCCTTCACGAGGAGGTCCGCAGATTTCATACATGGCATCCACAACATTTTGTGCCTTTGGAAAACCCTTATGTGCCACTGTTAAATTATAAAAACAATTAAAATATGTACAAATGTAACAATTCAATTCAAGCTGCTGTACAATTTCTGGATCATTCTCCTTTAATAGCTTAAAGTAAAAATTCCCATTTCTATCAAAATGCTCTGCATTGTAAATGACACAACACTGAAAAATTAACGTAATTATACATGACACTACATTACAGAGGTAAACGCTTTCCACAGAAACCTAGAGGAAAAGATGGAGACCTGATTTCACATTTACAATTTTATACATACTATTTTTAATGTAGTATACGCTTTAAATACAGGAAAAATAAATTGACATGGCAGTTTCTCTTTAATGGAATACACTGTGCAGCAAAAAATGAGACATGAAGGCCACAGAGGCAAGAGAGAGACAGAGAGAGAGAGGGGGGGGGGGAAGAACATACAAGATGCGCCTGAAAAGTAATGAGTCTATTCACACTATTCTGTACCTGAGGCTTTGGCACAGATTAATTTTCAAAGTAATTTTCTTCACAAGCCATTTTTTTTGGCAGTGGTTCATCCATTTCTCAACATGTACAGTACGCAGTTGTCTAACACACTGCATAGGGTTGAGGTGGTGGCTCGCAGCATCTTGATGTTGAAGGAGTTAAATATTTGCCCTTGTAGCTCATATTTAAGCATTGAGAACACCCAGAAATCACAAGGAACAAGGTCAGGACTACTAAATGGTGAGGGTCCTATCAGGTGTACCACCAACGTCTGCTAACAACAACATTGCCAGTTGGGCACTAATGTGCCCATGAACTGTTGTGAAGCAAAAACCGTACTCTTGTAAAAAATTATTACTTTTTTAAAAACTGCATTCTGGTTTGCTTCTGTTGTATGCAGTGTTGAAGAATAACACCTTTCGAGTCAAAAAATATCAGCATCACTTTCCCAGTTCCCACTTTGGTTCCGGCAAGTCTTTCTGTTTCCAAACACTGTATTGCTGCCTTAATGTGTCATCCCAATTGTGTTAATACAATACATAACAATACAGTCTACACAACACTTTATTATAGTAATCTAAAAAGCTGTATGTTTTACGTGTACACTCAGTCCAACAAAAATCCATCGGCCTGAAATTTTCTAAGTCCCGAATTGGAAGTCACGTGACGTACAGTTGCCATCATAATTTGAGTCGTTTTACTTTCCCCACGTTTGTGCATTCGTGGCATTTCTCTGTCTTCCAATCATTACAAACAATCACACCGCGTATGTATTAACAGAAGACAACAATACATTTGCTTACTTTCAAATTAAAACATTAATTAAACTACATTAACTTTCCCAGGCGTGAGGCTGGCTAGCTAGCTGTGCTGCTGGGGATGAATGAGGAAACTGGACCCTTCGTACTTATTGTCAGCAGGCTTAGCCCAGGCAGTTCAACGCGTGCTAGCAGTAGCCTTCGGAAACAAACTATGTTGGTTCGAGTCCCACTATCGGCATATTTCTTTATGAAGCCCAGGCAGTTCAATGTGTGCTAGCAGTAGCCTACCGCATACATGCAACATTGCTAGTTGCACTGCTTTTCAAACAACCCGCCTACATATACAGTAAATACTCCCGAGAATATATTGTGTTCTTGTTAAAAAAAAAGCATTATTATTTGTGGGCCGTGAAACAGTATGCCAATTCTTAAAAAGCTAAACCTTCTGTCACAATTCCGAAGCTTTAAAAAAACTGCCTAATGTGTCATTACATAAGAAATGATCCCTTCTGGTGCCAAATTATACCAAGGCATTACTCAATGCAAATATTCCATTTTCAAAAATTCACTTTTATTAAGAAACATCTTCAGATTTGCAATGAAGAATACTGCCAATATCCAAAGATGTGCAATGAAGAAAACAGTACACAATGAATACATTCATTCATTTGCATGTCTGTGTTACAATTCCTTGTTGCATTGATTTTAATACAAATAATGGTACACAGAACTACAAAATAGATAAACAATACCCATGGAGGCAAACCACCTGTACATTGTTAGGTACTGTGCAGAACACTTTCCACCTATGACTATGCAACTAGTGTTGTTGATGATAACTAGTACAAATAACTGTAGTCAGACTGTCTTGGTTTGGGTGATTATTTATATATTTTATCATATCTTGGGAGTAAGATGGGTGACACTTTTTGGACTCAGGAACCAGCCACAGTTTTTCCCATTTAAATTCATGGGAATTAGGTTTTTCATTTACAGATTTCCACCTAATGAACATTTTTAAGGAATCAAATACCATCGCAAATTAAGGGATGTCTGTAATATAAATCAGCCACATTAATGTATGACTAAATATATGCACTGGAAATATTTTGTTTAGTGCTAAGAACTGTAAAATTTGAAAAAGCATTGTAAAAGTTATCAGTTTTTAAGATATAAAATTATTTTTTAAGCTTTAGGTTCTGTGGCCATGCATCGTGAGCAAATTGTGAAGAGAGAGAGAGAGAGAACCAACAACCTGAAAAACGTACGAGGCAGATACCAGTCCAACGCCACGACACACACATTTGCACCTGACATTCGCATTTACACACGAGGTCCCAACTAGGTTTACTACACACTACCCCACAAAAAAGACGTTACGGCTAATATCTGCTTTTCCCCCACTTGTTACAGCGCAGCACACCACATGCAGTAACACAAGGTCTTTGTTCTCCTGAACATGGGCATGATGATGCCTGAAACATGTTGAGACAGTGTTGATGTCGATGTGGATCGAACATAAGTTGGTTGAACAATCTGTTCCAATATATACTAAGCTGGTTCAGTAATAAATTTATTGACGCGACACTAAATACGTTCAAATATAAGTATTAATTTCCTTAATATTAAATCAATCTATACAATACTATAATATCATCGTTTGCTGTCACACTTTTATGTAGAACCTTGTGGATCGTGGACACAATAATTTATGTGATTGTTATATGATAACCCTTGTGATTGCCTTGATAAACTACAACCCTTTGTTGTATCACAAGTATAACTAAACTTGTTGTCTGTTCAATCCCCCTTGAATTGTTACACAAGTACACAGTATCACTGACGCTGGAAGACTTGTGACCGACTCAAGCCACTGCAAGACGCAAATGCGAACGTACTTGGTTAATTTATGGTGTTCATGAATACAAAACACACACCCCTATGGTGAAGCACTGTTAGAACCCTTTGTTCTCCTTATTCACACCCTTATGGTGAAGCACTGTTTATTCCTCTGTGGAAACAACTCACAGACCGACTGACTGCCAGCGAGACGCGCACTCGAAGTACTGAAGCTAGCTGGATGACTGACGCCAAGCTTACTTGAACAAATAAAGCTATGACGTTACACAACTCGTGATGATTGCATCATGCAACACGGTCACGAGTTGTGCAATCACTTGCAAGAAAGAAAATTGAAATGTAAAAATTCTGCCCTTGGCGTAACAGTTGATAATAAACATCTGATTGTTGCAGCTTGTTGGTTTTCTCTCTCTCTTTACAATATAAAATTATATTTAGAAAAACGATTGGAAAATACTGAACTAAAATAACAGAACCTGATAACAATGAAAGCAGGATTATCAGTCTTTCACATGGGGAGGGGGGAATTGGTTACCACTGACTCATGGAGTGTCAAGCCAAAACAATATTAACTACACACTTACATACAGCCTTTATTATCAGAAGCGTTTTTACTTCTGACAGACAATTTAGCATCCTACAGAAATATATAATATATGATCTGTAGTGCAAATAAAATATGCGCATGTGTATTGTCAGTTCCAATACAGCGTGACCACCCACTTACCATCAATGTTCACAAATGGCTTCCATCCCAAAATGGCACTTTGGAAGATTCCATACCACATTTCCAGCCCATCACCGAGTTGCACAACTTGGCCCCTTGGAGGTGTAAAGAATGAGCGCCCAACTGGCACAAACCTAACACAACATTAAACTTTGTTACTCCCACACTTTTAAAAACAGAGTAATGTAATCAGTTTTAAATTACAGTCTTCATGCACAAGTCCAACTTTAAATTCAATTATCAAATTAAAATTCAGGTCAAAAGCCCAACTAAGGATCAAGACTGTGAAACATGCACTGTCTCGTCTAGTGTACTAAACACCTCACAGGTAATGAAGGATGATCAATCAACAATGGTGAGTGGATAACTCAGAGTGTGAAACTAAGATACTTCGAGGACGTCTATCACAGTGCCACTTTATCCACCATAACTCCATGTACTTAGCCAAAATCACAAGTCAGTATCCAACTACCAAACACTGCCGCAGTTATTGTAATTTCTCAGATTATTTAACAATATTTCCTCAACTGCACAGGTTAGTGCTGAATGGGAAAATGAAATTTGGAAGGGTGTGGATGCAGTTATGGCATATTTTAATATATCTGTGCAGAGACACTGAAAATAAACATACAAAACCGCCGGAAACCATGCCAAATTGGTAGCAGCTAACCCATTCCTAGAAATGGTTTTTACTTTACTTCTCAATGTGTCTGGGACAAACTCTAATGATTGACAGTGGTTGCCTATGACACACAAATGCCCCTCACAAGCCTTGATTTACAATTCAACTCATTTGTCTGTCCACATGAAACTAATATAAGGTGCCACCATATGGAATTAAGTTGATCATGTGACCTCATGCCTCAGATCTGTGCACCCCTGCTTTACATGAAGATCTTTTACATTTATAATGTAAAGATAAAGGTCATTCCATGATGCAGGCACAGAGGTGAGGCACAGCAACAGCTCCAACCCACGTGCAACCTCGTATTCAAATGGGTACAGTGGTCAGCATCACACTTTGGCCACTTTACTGCCACAAAAAACCTGGTACCCACTGTACAGGAGGCTGGGTGGTCCTGGGGCTGGTCTGAATGGCACGGAAAAACTCATGCCCACTGTGATTAGATCCCTACTGTGGGTCACTATATATGTACTATGCCATTCCAGCCATCGTATTTATAATATAGTTACTGTAAAAGTACATGAATTCCACCACTCAGATACAGAGATTGATTTTGAGTCCCTTGAAATACAGAAAAAATATCACCCATACAACATGGAAAGGCACATTCAAATATATTTCCAGTGTTATTTTCGATATTATTCACTAATATAAAATCCAAGGCCAACAACACAGCCAAGGCACTATAAAGGATACGCACTGCACATATTTACCAACTTGCTACTGATGTAACCTTGAGAAACCACTGCCAGTGTGAGGTGGTTAGAAGGCACCAATGGTAGTTAAACACAAACATGCCTTACAAATGGCCTGTAGTAGTGGAAGAGTTAAATATTACCAGATAACATTGCTATATGACATATTGAAGATGGTAGTGCATCATTAAACTCTCATTACAAATGACTTACTACTATGAGTTGTACTCACAACAGAACTTCACTAAATTTATGATCCACTTCTGCACACAATGACATTGTAGAGCTCCAACTGTTTATTAGTAATCTTGGTTAGAAAGCTAAATGTGGATTTTGTAAAGCTGCCATTTTGTTACAATCTGCACAGAATTACCTCCACATTTTTTAAAAATATATTACCTGACAACATTTCACAATCCTACATTAAATGGTGTTGCCCCCACCATACCAAATTTTGTAAAAATCAGTAAGCTTGTTCAACACTGAAAATGCAAGCAAGCACATGCATGCACAGAGACAGCATGGAACACTCATAGGCCTGTTTCTTTTTACTTAAGCAAAGAAAAGAATGCTAAAAAGTAACTAATCAAATGATGTACCCAAATGCCATAGGTGCACTGCGTAGCACAACATCCAGAGCCTGAATAGCTGTCTGTGGGGTGGACAATGAACTTCCGCTCCTCATGTATGTCATGAGGGACTCCAGATTAATTTGGACTGCCAACTGGAGAGTAACTTTAAACTCTTTATCTTTAAGAGATTCTTCATCATGCACCAAAACACAATCTGATCTCTGGAACGAAATAATCACATCAATAGCTACCTTCAGAATAACACAGTATCATTTTCTACATCTGTGTGTACCATAATGGAAGTACTTACATTACCATTAAATAGATTGGAGAGTATATACTTGTCTAACACAACTATATGATGGTAGAGATATGTATATAATTTATTACATAAAGAACAACTACATGTTTTGGCCCTTTCTATTGGCCATCTTCAGGTTGATAAATGAAAAAACTTAGTTAGCAGCTATACTCGACTTGTGTGGGTTGTATACAGTGGGGAGGTAAGAGGTGAAGTGGGTACGAGATCTTGCATGTATTGTGTAGGATGGGTGGTGTGGGTACACGTGTTCTGCTATTTTTGCTGTTGTAGGTTAATATAGTTGGATCTGTGGTATCATCTTATGCTTGTAGAGATTATATGTACATGTATACTTAGCTTATAAATATACAGTGTGCAACTTTATATAAATATAGTATCTATAGTTATAGTGGGTTCATTGATCTAATCACTTTGTTATTATATTTACTATTATAATACATCAAGTTTGGGTTCCATAATTTGTCAGTTCAGTACCTGGAGTGAAACTATTATTGGATGGAATATAAAATAGCGTTGGCTGGGTCGTATAAAGTGAATATGTGACACCATCAAACAAGATAGTGCACAAAACGAGCCATAAAAATCCCACCTGCACCGACATCTATACACCCAGCTTTCGGTAATCCAGGGAGATGACCCAGCCAACGCTATTAATCAACACACCACACAACACGACCATCTGACCCTCAAAACTGTTAAGTATACCACATAAAATCAGCCATTTTATACATATTCTATATGATAACGGTAATGTGTACACAACAAACAATAAAAAGACCACCCTATATCTTCCACAGGCAAATCCACACTATGAATGACCTATACTAACATGCGCCGTATAACCAGCTAACACATACTACACACAAAGCTGGGCTTCTACAGATCATCCTATCTGCCATCCTCGAAATTCATCACTATTCTTTGAACATTTCAACTACAGCACGCACGACTCAACGACACCAGAAGAGAAACGTCTAAACCTAACACTTCAACATTATCTTAATTTAATTTAATTTGCTTGTATGATTAGGTCAATCTTCCACATTACTATTTGCTAATTTACTTCCCTTACCCACCTCACTTTTATTCCATCCTATAATAGTTTCACTTCAGGTACTGAACTGACAAATTATGGAAACCAAACTTGATGTATTATAATAGTAAATATAATAACAAAGTGATTAGATCAATGAACCCACTGTAACTATAGATACTATATTTATATAAAGTTGC
>Ga0131853_10006985_pt1 | contig 20406 bp, 16 predicted proteins | sample TergutLab28metaG_FD_92764 | JGI IMG/M metagenome (GOLD analysis project Ga0131853, IMG submission 92764) | Labiotermes labralis P1 segment gut microbial communities from Petit-Saut dam, French Guiana - Lab288 P1 (version 2) (version 2) | ecosystem: Host-associated > Arthropoda: Insects >...
GTCAACTATAGTGGTCGTACCGCACCGCTAACCTCTAAAGTTGCATTATATATATTTATTCAACAAATATAGGTACTGAATATTTTAAACATGGTATATACTCTCCGTTTTTTTCTCTTCAAATTGCAGTTTGTTTCATAATTCTAACGTATTTGGTTCTTGTATTATTCACGTTTTATATACAGGGTGTGCTAAAATTAAAAAAAATAATTCCGGCGCCAAAAGGTTAAAGCGGAGTATACGGAGTGATCCATTACGAGTTCGCTAAATGCAGGACGGTGTTGTAGAGGTCACTTGGGGCAAAGAGTGCTCTATGAACCGTAAGTCGATTTGACACATTTACAGAGTTAGGCGCTGATCTTTTGCAGCAGTGATACTGAATGGATTTGAAATTAGCCGTCATTAATATCAACGTCAAAGTTCACAACGCTATCGGATTTCGAAATGACAGCATTGCTGTAAGTTCTTGCATGTTTCTAGGCGCGATCTATTGAATGCCTCTACCGAAGGTTTTCTGTTCCCTTTCTTTGGGCAACGTCGGGTTCGTTTGTACATTCTTACAGGTTCTGCCTTGTATTCGGAATCTCAGAGGAAAAAATTTAACGGGTTTAAGTCATGTGATCGAGGTGGCCGTGCCACTGGTCTACCACCTCCTGTGCAGTTTCCTGATGGTTTTGTTACAAGTGCCCATAACCTGTACGAAAATTGTGGAAACGGTCCGTCATTCTTTGTTCATTTTCGTTACAGGCTCTAAATAATGAGATAATCCATTTTCTAGGAAATTTCTATAATATGCTGTTGTTTAACGTCCCATGTAAAATTTGTCCCAATCATTTTCCCATTATATCACACCATACGCGTACCAGAAACCTCTGTTGAAAATTAATTTGTACTGCTGCATGTGAATTTTACTTCATACTGAGTGAGAATTCCATATGTTGTATAACCTTCACTTTCAGATTTACCCTTACCGTGAACACAGTTTCATGCAGAATTCGTAGCCTTGGTTGCAGCCATCCATAGAATTGTACACGTTTGGCCTAGTCTCCCGGTAAAAGGGTTTTTTTTTCCGCTCTAGGGGTGATACGGATGAAAACCGTTATCATGCAAAACCCCCCATACAGGTCTCTGTGCTGTAGTTGTCCTCATGCAAATTTTGCACATACTGCTATGTGGACTTCGCGACATTGCATGCAGAACATTACACTCGTATCTTGCAAACTGTGGTTGCCCACTTTCTGTGTTCCTTGTGGGAAGGAACCATTCTACCTCAGAGTTCTGTGGACGTTCTTAAATGTGTTTCATGTGCAAGTCTACAACCTGGGTATTGTCGCTGGTGTTTCTTTGCATCTGTCCAACTACTGGCATCGCAGAAACCGTACACGTAATGCTTGTCGACCTATTGATCACTTGCAAGTATTAGTGGAATTTCCATAACACTTGTGCGCAACTAAAAACAAGCACATGAAACAAGCGGACTGTGAATTGAACGGTTACACTGGTGCCAGCTTGCTACACTACATGCAATTCGACTGAGGTTACATTTCTCCTGTAGCACTAAACTCGATCAAGTTTACATCTCACAGCACCAACTTGCAAATCGAGTAAGGTTATATCTCACTGCACAGACGTGCAATTCGAGTAAGGTTATGTTACTACACTAACACTGACCTCGATCAGAGTTGTATTTCGCTGAACGTGATAATGGTGTTGACTGGATAATTTATTTATAGAAATTTTTTGCTCCAAATTATTTCTAGAACACGTCCTGAATTTCGGCCAGCACATCGTTAGACACTGTGCACACAAAAGGGAAAAACGTTGTTATAAACAATGTGAAAGTGAAAATGCTTTTTGTGTCATGCTACACACTATACGAAATTTCCCTGAAGTCTTTGACGTTTGTTTCTGATACCAGGAGTATTAAGATGAAGACGAGTATAGAACGTTGGTGGAATGATACTGACAGGAGAAGAACGCAGTACTCGGATAAAACTTCTACCATTGCCACTTTATTCACAAATCTCACATTAAAGACCCGGGATTAAACCTTGACCTCCGCAGTGAGAGGCTGGTGACTAACGCCTGAGTCACTGCGTGGCTTGATCGTGTTCCTTTCATCTGTGTTTACTGTTTTCTGTCGCCGACGCGGTAAAGAACACCCAGACATATTACGAAATTGTGGAAGCAGACAAAGAATTTTTTGACGGCTGTGCTTTGGCAAAAGCACATCGGCAGAGCTTCGGAACTCGGACAGGTCGAACAAGCGTAGTTGGAGAACAGATTAACCCAGATGTGTGTGTGGTCCATTGACAGAAACATCAGTGGGTGGTGCCCGCTGTACGTCTGCTTCAAAGGTGATTACTCGAAATATCGTCGTGTGTTCATCACCACAAAAAGAGAGGTGGTGATTGCCTACGCAAGTTTCTGAAAGAAGTAAAGATTGCTGGACACGTCACAAAAGTTCTACCGTCAGACGGTGGCATGGAATTCAACTGTGAAGCTCTACAGAGAGTGTTCGAAGAATACGGTATCACGCACCGACTGGCTATGCCATATACTCCCGAACAGAACAGTGCAGCAGAGCAAGAAAATCGTACGATTGTGGAAAGCGCTCGCTGTGTGCTTCACGCCTGTGGATTGCCGATAAGACTGTGGACTGAGGCCTCTAGTACTGCGGTATACATACTGAACCGTACTGGACCTGCACCAGTGTAACTGTGGACTGGATCATATGCAACTCTTCGTCACTTGCGTGTTTTCGGGACAGAATGTTTTGTGCACATATCCAAACAGAAAAGTCACAAGTGGGACCCAAAGAGTACGTCGGGTCGACTGGTCGGACATATGGGTGAAAAGGACGGCTATCGAATTTGGATGCCTAACGAACGGAAGATTGTGGAGAATCGTGATGTCCTCTTTAAGCCCGAGGCTGTGTGCAATACGCGCCAACGACATCAACCGAGCCGAAAGTATGTGTCCCACGCTCTATGTAGCTCCAACTGAAGAACCTGAGATATTACAAAACTACGAAAGTGACGACGGCAATACTGCTTCTACTGCTGGAGGAAGTACTGTTTCGAATTTAGAAATTCATGTTCACGACCGCAAAAGCATACGTGAAAAGAAACAGCCCAATTGGATGACTAGTGGCGAATTTGTTTGCGTAGTTAATGATAGTCAAGGAGGCTACTGTCTGAGCCAACTTTCGTACACTGAAGCGATGCAGTCAAACGAACAGAAGCAGTGGCCTAAAGCGATGAATGGAGAAGTAGCTTCACTGAAGGAAAATGAGACCTGGGAGCTCGTCAGTAGGCCAGTCAACGCAAAGGTGGTTCAAAATCGCTGGGTTAAGACGTCATGTGACGGCAACGCTCGCTTTAAGGCTCGTCTGATTTCGAAGGGTTACACACAAAAACAAGGAATTGATTATGATGAAGCATTTAGTCCAGTAACACGCTACGATACCTTCCGCACACTACTTGCTGTGGCCGGTTCGGAAGGTATGAAGCTGAAACAGTTCGATGTGAAGACCACTTTCTTCTACAGTGAACGAGAAGAAGAGGTGTACCTAGGGCAACCGAAAGGTTTTGGCTGTGGCAGTGGTCGGGTATGTCGGCTAAAACGAAGCCCCTACGGCCCGAAGCAAGCACCACGGTGCTGGAACAAGCGGTTTATTAGTTTCAAGGGGAAAGCTGAACCTTGCCTATTTTACCGCACACATGAAGACAGTTTTTTCTATGTTGCAATTTATGTTGATGATGAACTTGTCGTTGGTAAAAAGGACGAAAAAAATTGAAGTACTTCTAGGGCTGTTGCAACAGGAATTTAAAATCACAATTGACTCGTTTGAGAACTTCCTCGGAATGCAGATTAAGTGTCAAAGTGATGGGTCGATCTTTGTGATCCAAAAGGCGTATACGAACAAGATACTGAAAAAGTTCAACTTGGCTGAAACAAAAGGTATGTCGACGCCTGCGAGTCGTGAAGAAAGTCATAATCACAAAATACGTCAGTGGCATGGTTCCATATCTTGAGGCAGTGGGCACCCTCATGTATCTTGCGGCAGCAACGCGCCCTAACATCGCATTCACCGTAAATAGAGCTACACGGGTCATGGACAGACCAGCTGAAAAGGATTTGACGAAGTTAAACGCATATTCCGTTACTTGCGATCAACCTGCAACTATGGCCTCAGGTATACTTCGGTTCTGACGAAATGAAAGATTTTAGTGATGCTGACTTGGCAGGAGATAAGGCAACTAGAAGTTCCACCATGGGCGTTATAGCTGTATTTGCTGACGGTGCAGTGTCTTGGACAAGTCGACTACAAAAGACAACAGCCCTCTCAACAACTGAAGCCGAGATCATTGCAAGTGAAGGGGTTAAATGAGTTAGTTTGGTTGAAGCGCCTGCTGTCAGAACTGTTGTCTGACTTCACCAAAAAGTTACCGATACTGTACATCGACAACGCCAGTGCCGTCAAACTAACCAAGAACCCGGAGTATCACAAAAGGCCAAAACATATTGAGGTGCGACACTTCTATGTGAGGGAGAGATACATTGATAGTGACATTGGGACAGAACACATTGATGGAAGAGAACAACTGGCAGACTTGCTTACAAAACCCATTGAACGTGTTCGATCTGAAATATCACGCCGTGAAATTGGGATAACCTCTAGGGAGCAATGAAGTGACTTGTGCAGTGTCCTTTGTATGACAGTGTTTTGGAGGAAGTGGTAAGTCTAAAACACTGCACACTAGATACATGCGATGTTGGCGCTATGTGCGCATATTTACAACGTGGACTAGATTAGACGCTTTTGTGTTGTTATAATCCTCTTTTCAACCCGTCTGCCCGCTCTTCAGTAAATCGCATTACAAAAACGGTTTCGACCACACCCACAACCAAACTCCGATTAAATAACCACAAAAGTGAAATCATTCTATTTTCCAAGCGGCGTCCCCTCCACGCCCTCTTCAAATCCATGACACATTTGTTCCCTGGTTCTCGGCAGTTCGTTATGTAAGCCTTGTGCTAGTCTGAAAACTTCCGTACACCCAACACTTGCACACCGTCGCCAACAAAGCCACAACCGTTCTCTGTAAAATTTACCCCTCCTCGCCTGAGATTCAACGCTTGCACAGTCCAAGAAGTTAACCCTCTACAAATTACTTATTCGGTCCATTCTTACGTCGCCCCTGTCTGCAGTTCTACGTATCCTGCCAACTACCTCAAACTCCAAGTCATCCAGTCAAAGTGTGTCCGAGTCATCGGTAATTATGCCAGACGTACCCCCACTCCCCAGTTGCACGACACTCTAAATACTGATGCCATCCCAGTTATCATTCACCGATTTAAAGCCAAATTTTTTGCTCACAGCCCCTCACACCCCAAACCTCTGGGTGCAACAAATCGGGAATTATGCTCTGCCCGACCGACTACTGTGTACAAGAAATATAAACGTAAACGACTGAAGTGTATTCTGCTGTAATTAGCTCGTCCTAAGTCGCAGTGTTTTTTAAAAATAATTTTTCACTTTTGTTTCATTTTTGCCATTGTATAAATATTTATTCAAATCGTCTAGGGGAACAATTTTTTAACTTTTCCTCGAACATGCTGTACATACTTCCTGTGTAATCATAAATAAAAAAAGATAGGTTTAGTTTCGACGGTCGCATTCACATAAGTCTGATTCTAGAAAATAATACTTGAGAGGCTTTGGCGCTTCTCCAAAACCAGAATAGTGTGAACCTGAAAGTATTAGTGAAGGAGAATATAGAAAATTACATACTGAAGAGCTTCGTCATATGCACTCCTTGAAAGATATTATTAGGGTGATAAAGTAATTGATGTGACGGGTGGGGCATGTAACACGTATGAGAAAGAACAGAAATGTACACAGGGTTTGGTCGGGAAACCTGGGTGAGAGATTCCGCTCGGAAGACCCATGCGTAAGTGGGCGGATGGCATTAAAATGGGTTGTACGGAAGTAGAATGGGAGGAGGGTTTATCAGGCTCAGAATACGGACAGGGACAAATGGCGGGCTGTTGTAAACACGATGATGAACCTTCTGGTTGCGTAAAGTGGTAGCGAATTTATGACGAGTTTTTTACTTACTGGCTCCTCAAGAAGAAATCTGCTCTGTGGAATAAGTAATTTGGTTAATTAGTGAACTCAGAAGGTGCTGATCCGTGTCTGTGTTTAAGATGACTTCGTTGCAGGTGGTGTGAACACTTAATGGACATTGGACTTGAATGGTTATAATTTTAGGTTATTTGTTATTCCGTTTTACGTATCAGCTTTATTAAAAATCGTTATCACGATGCAACATCGAAATCGATAAAATTATAGCCCATGATACTCGATACGTTTCGGTCCCTTAGAGGCCATTCTCAACAGCTCCTGTCGCAGTAACGTGCCAGCTGTTAAACCTTATTATAGCTGAACTTACATTTGTTTTGTTGTGTTGTTTAAAACTCAGAAAATTATAAGATGATAAAGCGGAACATAAAAACTATAAACTGTGATGTACTGTGCTTCAAATATCTTTTTAAATTTTTCATACGCTTGAAACTGTATGGTGTAAAAGCCTTACACACCAAGCATTGTTTTTCCTTATATCATTCTTTTATAAATTCTAGTTACGTATTGGCTGCCCGGAATGCTGTCTTCTTTGCGTCCGTTTTTCAGGCGTCCATTTCATTTTCATATATCAGTTTTATCAGAGGCGATCCAGTTGTTTGTTCTGTTTATTGATAATCTGGTTTATTGTGTGTCCACCTGTGTTGAGTGAACTGTGAAGTGCTGCAGATTGTCCTGGAGTCAAAGGGCCTGCTGCACGTTATCCTAGTGTCAGTAGGTCAAGTGCAGGTTTCCTACAGTCTGCAGGACTGCTGCAGATTGTCGTGGAGTCATAGGGATTGCTGCATGTTATTCTAATGTCAGTACGACAACTGAAGAAATAGTATAGTCTGTAGGACAGCAGCAATTTTTACTAGAATCCGCACTGTTGAACGTTATCCTGAAGTCAGGAGGGCTGCTGTACCCTGTTCTTGTGTCAGTAGGACAATTGGATGCTGTTCTTATGTCATTAGGACCTACTGGACACTATTCTAGTGTCAGTAGAACTGCTGAACGCGTTTCTGATGTCAGTAGCACAGCTGCACGTTAGCGAAGGTTTAGTAGGACGGGTGTAGTTTACCGCAAAGTCACTGGGACTGTTGACTGTTAGACATTCAGAAGCTGAGTGTGTCCCGCGTACCACGAATATCGCTAATTTAGGAGAGTTGCTTTGAAGCTCGCTAGAATTTTGACTTGAACTAAGCTCTCAATTGGCTCCTTGATTTGTCGCTAGAAGGGCGATGTGAGTCTGCGTAAACTAGCTCATTCAACCTCTTGGCACTGTATAATGTAAATTGACGCATTTTCACTAGCACCGGAAAATCGGCACGTAGACATAGTTCTTGCGAGTAAATACCTGTGTGCTTGTTGTCATTACTGCCTGCCGGCGGTGCGTGGCATCAAAACGACGACTGGCCGGAATCTATGCGAAGAAAGCCACATCTTATACCAAAATTTGAAACTAATCTGAAGCCACAATAACTTCGATCATTAACACTAATCTATTTGAAGGAATAACATGATAACACCCCTTGTGTGTGAACTAGAATGAATGCCACCTGTCTCATTTATCTTGACACCGTAGGATGGTCTGTCCGTCACACGAATTCCGACTGGGCTGTTACACCAACATGTCCAGTGTATATACCTCGTTATCTTGTCTGGGATTTTTAGTGATTGTCATCAGTCCCTCGTGAAAAATGACGGGATAATATCTCAAATTAGGCCATGTCCGTGTTATTCTACGTTGTATCGACTGCATTATTCATTTAATTTATTGACTGCTACCAGGTTGTCTGAAATACCACCGAAAATGTTAAATGAGCATTATTATTTTAACAGTAGTCTGCTGTGAGACTTGAGTTCGTTGATGCGGTCTGAAGCTGACCAGCTGTGGCAGCCTAAAAGGTAGGGAGCGTGGAGCATAAGTGGAATGAAAACTGGCAGGGGAATGGCTAGTTACTGGGAGAAATATCTATCATATTTCCACTTTATTCGCCACAATTCCCACGCGTATTGAGCCCTGATCTCCGTTGTGAGAGGTTGGCAACCATCCGCGTGAGCTTGGCGCGGCCGTAGATATTAAATGCTTACTCCAAGTGCAGACAAGGCCTAAATGATGCAGAATAGAGGACCTGGCTCCATGACTAGATGGGACTTGTCGAACAGAATGGCAGTTTTGTTACCGGCAAGGGCAGCAGTTTGTTTCACCGTGTCGTTCGGACCGGCTCTGGAATCCACCCAGTGTCGTGTGCAACGAGCAACGTGAGCTGTTTCCGCAGGGATAGAAGGGCCGGCACGTGACGATGGCCACTCACCTCCATCTTTGCTGAGGTTTAGAATACTGGGAACTATATCCCCCACTCCCACATATGGCTTCGTGACCTGGTGGTTAAGCACGGAGACAGCTCTGCCTTAACAAAATACGAACTACGTCACATAGAAGCAGCCAAAATACCAAAGACCTGTATCACACTTCGTTCCGAACTGCCATTCGTGATGTAGACGAGACCGTTTGAAGTTATGAACTGAAACCGGAAGAGGCTGTTTTTACAGACACATTGTTGACATCGACAACGCAGTCAGGAGCGGTCCCCAAGGTCTCTCTCGCAGCGACGAGCACTTCCGAGAAGTCCGAGCCACCTGTGGAGTTCCACGTAATGTCCTCGGGCCAGCAGGAACCTTCTAGGAAGAACTGAACTGTTTTTGTTACGCCAACTCACTCCGTAGGATTGTCGGTGTGTCCTTTGAGGGCCAGTTGAGCCACCCTGCGGGCCGCATGTCGTGCACTTTGACAAGTAAACTAACCAGGCAACAAAGTAGCTAAATCCATTGAACAGTGTTCTTAATGAGAAGGAAACGGGTTCTCAGCTAGTCAAGAAGTACCCTGTATTTTGTGTAACCCCAATATTCGTTATCGTGTTTACAAGAACTCTGTTCCTGTTCTGAGTCTGATGAATCCATTCGATGTTTTCCCATACTTCCTGAAGTTTCACATTATATCTTTCCCCTCTGCGGCTAGGTCATGCAAGCGGTCTAATTTCTTCAGGTTTCCCAATCAAAACCGTCTGTAGCTGCATTTCTCTTCTCCCCCGGCAGTGCCGCATACCACGTGCTCTTTGATTTGATTAATAATGCTTGGCGAGAGGTGCAGATCGTGAAGCTCCTGTTAAGTTTCTGTCATTCGGCGTTTTACTTCCTCCCTGTAATGTTCAAGAAACGAAAGCGAAATAATTTTGTAGATGACAATAGGGACACGAAATGTTTCAGCTAATTTCTGAGCCGAAAAGGAAAGAGGGCCTTAGCAGTGTCGGCTTTTATTGCTCAGAAACGTACATAATGTAGAGGAAAGAAGAAAGTATATCAGAATAGGCAGAAATGAGATTTTTTTTTCAGCGAAAGGATTCACAAGGTGAGACAAAATATTATATCAAATAATCCTAGTGTACGAGGAAAGAAACGGGGTCAGTTGGTTAGAGAGCAGCTGGAACGATTACCAGGACGTTGATCCGGAGGGAAAACGAGCGGTTGGCAGACCAAGAAGAAAATGGAGCTTAATTCAGGCTAGTTTGAACAGTCAAATTCCTGCACGCGAATGGTCACGGTTTGTAAGTTCCTATTGCAGGAAGTCGCTCGAATGGCAGGTCTTTTGGTAATGCGATTTGGGGTCCTCACGTCCACTACTGTGAAGATCTGTCTCCAGCGATGTGACACCGTGTAGTTTGGTATACACGTACAACCGTGGAGATGTAGGCGGCGCGTGCCTACTACACTTTGGTACCTACCTACCAAACTACACGATGTAACGTCCCAGAAGACGGCATTCTTCCTTTCTTGTGATAATGTCTTTCTCCTGTTGTTTCCATTCGTTTCTTTCTTCTTTAACATCTTCCTCATTTCGTCGTTTTTGTGATTAAAACTTCGCTCTTGGGAGTCGTTTGGAATTCTAATGTGTTGCGCTGAACACTCCATCGTATTTTCGACATCACCGTTTTCCGGTTTTCCCCACGGAGGTTGAATTTGTTAATGTTTTTACTCGAATTCAGACACAAGTTTCGTATTAACGCTTCTTCCATCCTGAGGAAGTCCGTAATTCCGCACATTTGTAGTCTCTGCAGGGTGTGGATTTGAGTGGTGGCCATTGCGCTGTCCCCTTTAACTCCAGTGAAAGGCTCCGGTACGTATTGGATGGAAAGTTAGTGGGTCCCAGAGCCGCTCTGGCACGACGAAAAGATACATCCGTACCCTTGACGGGAATCGAACCATGTGATGACAGCCCTTAGCCAGTCAGGTTACTACTTTATTGATTAATGCCAGCCATGAAGCGGTATGCGCAAATTGATCGTGAATTTTTGTGCACTGTTTGCAGAGCGGGAAAATAATCTGTTGATGTCATTTATTAAAACGCCGAACTGAATACACTTATTTTGTGTTCATACCGTGCATATTGAATAATAAATTGCTTATTATATACCAACATATGCACAAATAAGTACTGTAAATTGAGATTAAATTAATCCGACATGTTTCAGTGTTAATGCATCATCTTCGCGGAGTTTACAAGTTTTGTTAGCTAATGTCATGAATCATTAAATGACAAATACGATGTAGTAATGTGTTGTTATGATAAAATCTTGGTAAATGTGGCCACATATGTAATTCCTGGTTAGGTGTGTGTGTGTGTGTGTGTGGTGCGGAGTTTGCTGTTTACTCCTCACCACACACACACACACACACACGACCAGGAATTACATATGTGGCCACATTTACCAAGATTTTATCATAACAACACATTACTACATCGTATTTGTCACTTAATGATTCATGACGTTAGCTAACACAAATTGTAAACTCCCTGAAGATGGTGTATTAACACTGAAACATGTCGGAGTAATTTAATATCAATTTACAGTACTTATTTGTGCATATGTTGGTATATAATAAACAATTGAATACACTTATATTAATTAGTTTGTTTAAAATATCAGTACATTATTATAGTCTCCTGCATGTTTCGGCTGTATATGGACCATCATCAGGGAGAAACATAGTTACACTTCCATGTGCCCCCATAAAACTCAGCTCGTTCTTATATAAAAAATATACAATTACAGTTCAAAATATATGAGGGGCGTGTTCAACTTCCATGTACAAGTTGTGGTATGAATCTAAATTTGCATTTAAGCATCCACCAAACTCTCTTCAGATAGATGGAGTAAATGCTTTCCTGTGTGAATATAAAAACCATTTATTAAATATCGCGAGCCAGTACTGTGGCTTGTTGAACACGGCAACCAAATAACATGTACAGTGATTCTGCAGAGAAGGTAAATTAAATAGCTAAAAAGTAGTAATAATCAGTCTACATAATCGTAACGTTTGCTTGTGTTGTATGTTCTGTCAGTGAACGCACTGTATTGAATCAGTAGTGGCAGCTAAGTGTTTGTGCGCGTTGTGTTGTAAGTCATATAATAGGATTCACCGCCGAAATTTCGTATTTTTATTAATTTACTTGTGTTACTGCGTTTCGATATAGAAGGGATCTTCTTTCTTCTGGGATGTTACGCATCGTATATTAATAGTTACCGACGTTTCGGGACAACCTATCGGTTCCATCTTCAAGGGTCTAGTATCCAAGAAGAAGATGTGACTGATAGATTGCCGAGAAATGTTGGTTACTGACTACCAATCTACACTGCGCAACATCCCAGAAGAGCTGAGATATCCTTTACATCGCGGTGGAAGCCGTATTCATGTTGATTATTGACTATCTGTAGGGCATAGGCAGAATGTGGATTTTTCGTCGTTGTGTGTTTAAGATATTCTTATTTTATTTTTTTGCCGTACTTAATATATCGTGGTATGGCTCGCGATATCTAATAAATGTTTTTGGCATTCTCACAGGGATACTTTCATTCCATTGGACTGAAGAGAGTTTGGTCGATGTTTGAATGCAAATTTGTTTGTACAACTTTGTACATCCAAGTTGACACACGCCTTTTATATAATTTGAACTGTAATGGTATGTTTTTTATTTACATGAGCTACGTTGTAGGAGTTGCATATGCTTGCCTTGTAACTGTGTTTCTCCCTGATGATGGTCCATATAGGGCCGAACCATATAGGAGACAATAATCTACTGATTTTTAAACAAACTGCTATTAAGTGTATTTAGTTAGGCTTCTTAATAATTGATTAATGAACGGAAATCACGGAACATGTCGGAATCTTGTAACGTCTCCAATAGTGAATGGAAAGTGGGATCCAAAGTGTGGTTTTGGAATTAATGGGAAGACGAGATGCTGTTTCAGGTAGAGTGTGGAATTTCGTCGTTCCAGTTGCTTTACTCTGTTAAATGGTCGAGAAAGTGAGGGAAGAACGTTTAGTTACAAGCAGGGACACAATCAAAACACCTGTTGGCACAACGCTGTAACCGTTTCCTCAACGCTGTTGCTATCCTCCACGTTTTCCTCTGCGCTCCTTATCTCGTTCTTATTCTTGCTATTTCTAGTTTCCTTTTTTACGTCCGCCAGTTCCTCACCTTTTCTCATGCTTTATGCATTCAGTGCGCCATAATTTTCCACATTTTGTATCACATATTGTGCGACTTGCAGGACTGACCGGGGCGCCTACAGAACCGTGCGCGGATTATGTTAATTATTTTGTACATGGCGGTAGAAATACCATTCTGTACGGATCTTAAACCGCGACAGAAATTATGTCGCACATATGCGTGTAACAGTGCGTGAGGTCTCTGGAGAACGCGTCTGTTATCGGCCGGTCCATCTTGTCGGGAGGTGCGTCTGACTGTTCCTCCATTTTGCTCTCGCACACGCGAAGAACTCGTTTCCTTAAACAAAAATGTTTAAAATATGAGTTTATTCTTAAATTATGTAACAGCGGTCTTGTAGCTGCCGAGTGTACAGCGTCGAATGGTATGGGAAGGTGATTATTAGTAGTGAGTAGGTAAGGATGCGAGTTTGTAGGCTCTCCGCGCGGTGTAGTTGGAGCTTTCGCTGTTTCGACAGGAAGTAGCCGTAGCCTATTTGAAGGTACTGTTATAGCTTTGGCCTGGAGCAGGCCTGCTCAACCCGTAGCTGGCGGACAATATATTGCCCGCGGAGTCATTTGAACCGAGACAAAAATCTTTTAACTCTTTCCCTGGTAAAGCCGAGATAGAATGCCGGAGCAGTTTTGAAAACTTATGAGCTGTTTGTGCATGGAGTCATTCACTTTATAGGTGCTAAGAGAGCAATTCCTTAGCCTAGTTTGTGAAATGCATTTTTATCAACTCTTCCTATTGTGTCGTGTATATTTTATTACATATGATGTATAGACATATACACAGATTAGATTACATACATCCATCTGCTTACTCATTCATTGAATTTCATGTTGCCCGATTGCGGACCAAATTTTGCCGAAGTTGCAAGCACTACAACGAGTAAAAGGTTGATCAGGCGTGGCCCGAAGAGGCAGTAAACCGTGCCACGTTTCGAAGCTGTTACCTTCCAAATACGAGGCAGAGGCATTACATTGTGGGTAACGACTTTCAATTCAAGAATACGCAGACAGAAGGAACTTTTGTTGTAGTGGTGCTGTGTGCTGTGATGGGACATGATGAGGTCAAGGTTTCACGCGTGTTTTGGTTTGGCGCATGGAGTTTGACCTTTTCAAAAACCTTACCCTGCAGTGAGGATGACTTTTTATCCCCTCTCACGAAGCTGCTGCAGACGGGGTTGACATGGCAACCAGCCAATGTGGCGCCTGAAACACCAAGCGGCGCCCGCCACCTTGTGGCATTTAGCTACACTGTTTTATACGGATGTGTGATGCTTGACAGTGATATTTAGACCCGATTTCGTAAGAAAAGACAGTCGAGATGTGATGCCTTGTAGCGTCATAGTTCGCTGCGTCCGTGTCATGGTGTAAGAGTAATATTTCCCTTTGCTTTTCTCTTCTTGAGGATTTTTGCGCCTGTTTTAGGGCCACTGGCTGCCAATAGCTTCCATGTTCCCCGACCATACCTCTGTACATCTGTCTTCCTTTTTTTACCACATGACTTACTCTTCTACCCTGAATATATGTGTAGCAGGATCCTCCGAATCGTTTGTACGTATATATCACGCTCCATGGAGACATATGCAGGGTGGTAGTTACTGCAATGAAAAAAATCAACTGTCATGCGATTCCTTGGGTATGAACTATGTTCCAGTTTTTGAGACATAGGCGTGTACATGCTTGACCAGACCACGCAGATCCTGTACGAGTTACAGTATTAGTGTGTGTTTTGGTAAAACAGACTAAAGGAATGGCAGCAAGAGGTCATGGATTATCTAATCTACTATGCCAGGTGTGGTCACCAAAACGACCTGTGTGACCCGCACTTCAGAAGGCAACTTAGGCAAGAGCCATGCAGTAATAAATAAAACATCTGTTCCTTGTTTGATGGCTTCCTGTTTCAGATCATTCAAGTACAGTGGGTTAATTTCATGTTGCTGTTAGTTTCTTTATGCAGAAAATCTTTTAAAACGCCATTCACGGACATCCTCGTGTGATGTCAAGTACATGAACATTATTTTTATCAGACAGCTGGCGCGGGCCGCGTTGTGTCCACCTCTGTACTGTTCCGACCCCGACGCTTGCATGGAGGGACTGACTCAAGTAGCGAACACTCATAAATCAAGATAATCGAAGTTTTATAAGTTAAGCGAGCACATATGAAATGACTAACCGTAGTTTCAAAAAAGATAATCCTCTCATATAAGAGGCTACGTTGGCCTGACTGTGCCTGAACTAGGGAATGCATTGAAAATGTTAGTGGAAAACTTGTAAATTGGTCACGTGGAAGACATGAGCTATGGAAAAGTAACATTGATGGGGATTGAAGCAGGTGAGGGTTGATTTTAGTGTTAGGAACCGGGGTAGCTTAGTATAGTGACTAGGCTACGGGCTGGATGACCGACGCCTCATGTTTCGATTCCTGTCAAGGGGAAGAGATCTTGCCTTTCTGCAAAGCGTCCAGACCGGCTCTGAGGCCCTTTCAGTGTCCCGTTACGGGGGTTCTTTCCTAGCGTCCAAAGTAAACGGTGCGTGAAGCTGAATGGGTGGAAACAGAACTCCACTACTTCACGTGCCATCATGGCGCGCATAGGGACAGCAGTGTTATAGTGATGTCATGAGCTGGTATAGTGTCGCATTTATTACAAAAGGTACCTTTTGTATGAAAAGCAGTTGTCACCCCTACACATTGTGATTGTGGGTATGTGGGGGTTCAATCTGCAAGTCTCATGCAAATTCATTGATGCTAGTAAGTGATACGTCGTCAGTAACTCCAGTTTCCGGTTAGAGCACTGTGCATCGGACGTCTCTAAACTGAACTACCACGGACGGTTGTGTTTGCGTTTTGTGTCGGAGCCATACTTCAGCCCGTTGTCGAGTCGCCAGGTAGACCCAAAGCAGACTGCATTCTTCCCCACTCCTCCTTGTCTTTACGCCTTCCCCTCTCTTTCACGGCCTCCTACACACATTCTTATGGGCTCGGCTTGTTGGATGCTTCTGACCAGTTTAATTTTGGCGTCAGTGTTAATTTCGCGAAGCCTTTGTCATTGCAGGCATCGTCTTTCCACTGAAGAAATCGTTATGCAGAATTGTTATTGTATGTTTAAGTTTGTAATTTTTTTTTAAAATAAAAAGTAAAGATTTTTTCAACATTTAAGCTGTGATCGATGGCTTTTCGTCGCTTTATATGTAATTTGTAATCCAACTTACTTCTGTTACCTTGCGTTTTCCTTCTTTGTCGCGCATTGCTTCCGAAAGTGACAGTGTAGAGTAGGTTATGGAACTAAATAACTACATTAAACAGAACCCTTCTAAAGGTAAAGGTAACGTATAGAACCATTGATTTTTAACCTCGGCACTAGATGGAAGTGAGTCGTCAATTTTTCAACTTCACGCTGAGGCCGATTTGTTCTCCGGGAAAGAACCCGTTACCCATTGAATAGCAGGGTTGGTGGGCACCAGAGCCAGGCTGGACGTTTTGGAGCAGAGAAAGCTCTCTCACCTTTGCCGGGTTTCGAACCTCGGACCCTGCATCCCGTCAGCGGAGTCCCTAATACCAAATGCACTGTCCCGGCTCCCAGAGAACAATAATGTTAAGGTGTAGATTTGGGGGAAGTTCTCACGTTACGAGTCATTGGCGGTGTTTTGTGAATACCGTTTTCGAAAGTGCAGGGAATTTTACGAGTAGCGGGGTAAGAAAACTTTTCAGGGAAACGCCTTTGGAGTGCGTGATTTGAGGTTCTATGGTGTTGCTGAAGACTCAAGACGTTATGTCGCAGGAGAATTGAATCTTCCTTTGAGTTTTCCTTTGTTTATCATGTGCGATAAGAGTGTTTGTATTGTAGTAAATTGTGCCGTAATGTTAAACAAAGGCATTCTTGATAACGTAATAGCGATGTAGTAAATAGTGGTAGTAGTAGCAGGCGTAGTAGTTGTAGTAGTAAAATATTAAAATAAGACAGATGAGAAACGCTTTCGAAATTTTAATCTCGAAAACATGAAGTGACTAAATCCATTTATTCCTGGATGTCGACCGAATCTGTGTGGCGTAAAATACGGATGATTGACGAGTCCTTGCGAAGACTGTAATTAAAGGCGCTTATCAATGTTTCTTTTGTTTCTGTGACGCTACTGCCCGATGTAGGATCATGGTCTCCACTTAACGGGGTTTCACGATCACACTCACTGGACACACCACACTCGGTAGGACTCCTCTGGACGAGTTACCAGCCCAACCCAGAGACCTCTACCTGACAACACACAACATTCACAAGAGACAAACATCCATGCCCTCGGCGGAATTCGAACCCACAGTCCCTGCAAGCTAGCTGCCGCAGACCCACTTCTTAGACCGCGCGGCCACAAGGATCGGCGTTTATTGCTTTTATTATACACAAATTTTACTAATGGTAATATGAATGCTAAATTCACCCCCTGTGCAATCCATGAAGTCACAGGAGAATGCGAATTTAAGTTCCAGTCATTCTTAACCTCGGCCCTAGACGGGAGTGAATGGCTTTTTGGCCCCTCGGGTATAAAACCCGCTACCAATCGAACAGGACGCTACGTTAGACCCAGAGCCATTTTGGGCTGTCTGGGAAAGAGATGAATTTCGTGCCGCTTTTGGAAATGGAAGGGTGTTCTCTCGGTTGTCCATCTTGTATATAGTCATACACAATAATAATAATAATAAAACTACTGCTATTATTACTACTACTACCTAGTAGTAGTAGTAGTGGTAGTAGTACAATACGATAACGACCACGATAGAACATTGCCGATTGCTCTTTGTATAAAAATGTGTACATGAAATAAAATATTTCCTAATGAAATATAAGACTTTTATAGCGGTTAGAACTGCGTTATCACGCCATATTATCTGGCCGACTAAACTACACTATAGCATATCCCACACCCCAGGCATAAAATCCCTATCGAAAGGGTCAAGCAGTCCAAGGAGAGTGTCTTAGACTGCTGAATCCTGAAAATGTAGGCATGACACGCCTCCGAAACGTCTGTATTTACCAATTGGGAAGGCGTAACGCCCCAAAGATGTTAGTGTTGGATTCAACATGATGTAGATAACGTATAATTAGAACGCTGTCTTCTCGAATATCACAACGTAACTGTGGCACCTGCATCTGCCTACTCGGTTTCATGTTTCGAGTGAGATCGCTCGGCGTTGGTCATACAGTCGGCGTCTCAGTTCTGTGGTCGTGGACGCTAAGGAAATGCAGGAGAAATACGCGGGAATATTTGCGGTAAGAACACGTCTAGTCGCTGCCGTGGCAATGAGTGGATATGAACTGGTACACGCGGTTTGGAATAGTTTGTTACAAGACCGATTGTGAGAGGACATTGGTCGAATAACGCTGTTAACGGGTGAGTAAATGTCTTGATATTGTTATTAGCGTGAACCACGCCGGTTAGAAGATCCGGCGTGTTTTGATTATTCCTTCCGGAGACGCAGAGCCGAGTCCCAAACTGTACGTCACATTTGTGTGTACGATGTTCTGAAGAAATATTATTTTCCAAAATACTAGAAATTGGCGTGCGAGTGCCTGTTCCAGGATATCTCGTGAAAGAGACGTTGGCCGCACACAGAATTCCTCAAGGCTGTTTATCAAACACCGGTGTCCACATACCTAAGTATGTACAAAATTCTTCATTGCTCTTGAACTGACCGTTTCTGAAGAAGCACTGTATGAAGAACAGCCACCCCTTCCAGCATACTTTCTAATAATACTTTGCCAGGTAATCCGAACATTCATACTATTGTATGCTGGAAACGTCAAGTCTTCCCTGTGCAGACTATGGATTAGTATAGGGAGCGGTGTAGGTGTAACTCCAGTCATTCTTCATCTCTGAACACGAGATGCAAGTGAGTGGTCAGAATCACGTCCCGGCTGCTGTAACGCAGAGAAGTGTGCCCCCCTGTTACCATTTCCGTAGGACGCGCACAGTAAGTACCGAAATGCATTTATTAACCCTTTGGGCCACTAGTTAGTGGTAAAAGCAGAAGCAATCCCATTACAGGCTTGGACAGGCCCTGAGGGTGCCAGGAGGTTGAGGCTGCCACATTTCAAGACAATCGGCATATGAAGGTGGTAAGTTTGTCAGCCCTACGCACTGGCAGGAAATATTCCTGGTACTCATTTCTGTTAGAGACTGAGTCGACCCCAGGGCCATAGTGCGACCGGAAGGATTATGTCAATGGAAAATTCCAAAGACACCATCGGGAATCGAACCCGCGACCTTAAGGCTTGTAGAACAGTGCCTTAACCAACTGCGCAACCGCGTACCCTACAGGTTAGCGGTAGTTAGTATAATTCAGACTGTATTCGGGAGTTCAGTTCTTTACCTCGCAGGTAACATACTGCGTCTCCATTACAAAGACGAAGTTACAGATGACGATAATTAATGAAATAGTTGCAGTTTATTGTGAGGATATTGCGAAACAAGAAAATGCGCTGTGTAACAAAAATGCGGAGTTTTTGATCCGGTGCGGATATTTACCACCTGACTTTAATGTTTAAAACATTTTGTGCTGTGATCTATGTGTGTATGCACCCGTCGGGATCTTAGCGAATACTCATGAACTCTGATTTATTCGTAGGTTACTTAAAGTCGCTGTGTGAACTGATGTGGTTGAGTAACGACGAATGACTAGCAAAAGTTCGCCTAACGTGGACTCTGCACCATGGATTTGATTTTATTATATATCTACAGAAAAATTCCGGTTTTGTATTTGCCAGGCCAATGAGCTATTGATAGACACAGTCAGGGATTAAAATTCTTGTGTTGTAGAATGTGTCTCCGTGTAAATACACGTAGGTAGATATGTCTTGCCGTGATGCTTGAAATCTCGCGTAGTAATTAATAGTAGAGAATTATTTGCCTCTGTTTTTACATATATCTCTTAACTAAATATGTTTCAAAATCAGTTTGAAAACCTTAGTGAGGTAGTTACTTATATCTTGCACCTGTGTTGTATGGATAACCCCATGCTGCCTCCATCTTTAGGGCTATATGAACCGGGCCATGTTGTAAAGAAGTGTTTAAGTTAAACAACCAAACAGAAAGGCAGCTAATGGTGGCTGCTTACGTGAAGCGTATACTTCAGGAAATGGAAAATTTGAGCAAGCAGGATGCAGAACCTACCTTTCATCGGAATAGAATGAAAAATGTAACATGCAGAGAGGAAGGGGGACGTGAGCACTGGTAAGTTGTGCTTAATGGACACAGTTTAGGAGGAGTCGCCTGAGGACGAGAGTATCCTGTCCTTATGTCCAGTTTCATCAGCTTTGAAGATGGATCAGCATTATCCTCCAAAACGTTAGTATTAACCTACGTTACAGCGTAATATACATACTCAAAGCAGTCCTTGCCGTGAAAATATGAATTTTTAATATAATCCTCGCATCTGCCGTAGTCGGGATAGCTCAGTTAATGTAGTGATTAAGGTATGGTCTGGACGGCTAAGGAGTCGTGGTTCGATTTCCGGCAGGGCAAAAGATGTTTTCTTCTCCATTACGTCCAGAATGGGTCATGGGCCGACCTAGTCTCCTGTTTAACCCTTTGGCCCTGGAACTGGACATTTACAGTTTAGCACACCATTTTTGTAAAATGTGAATATTTTATGAACCAAGAAGGGTAACATTAGGAAATACACGACATTTTGTGGAGGAATAAACGAAGATGGTGAGAGAAAGTCTAAA
>Ga0131853_10006987_pt1 | contig 20403 bp, 16 predicted proteins | sample TergutLab28metaG_FD_92764 | JGI IMG/M metagenome (GOLD analysis project Ga0131853, IMG submission 92764) | Labiotermes labralis P1 segment gut microbial communities from Petit-Saut dam, French Guiana - Lab288 P1 (version 2) (version 2) | ecosystem: Host-associated > Arthropoda: Insects >...
TAGTTATATATATATTAAAGAAAAGGTCTTCTAGATAGGAGGTGAAAATAGGAGAGTGCCTGAAGCATTTACAGAGATTATTTTCTGGAGACAAGGAGGGGGAGCCTAGTGGTAGAAATTAAAGTACTGGTTCCTGTGTTTGTAGAAGAACTAGCAGGGATTTTACGGCAGAAGGAATTTGTGGGATCCTAATGATAATTAGGAATATGAAGAGCAGTGGTATGATTGGAATACTAGCCGAAACTTGGAAAATATTTCGTGCTAAAAACGAGGGGATTGAGATTTTGACTAATCTTTGTAATAAACCTAAAAGGGAAGAGAATTCCAGAAGGAATGTCAAGCGGCACTTGTTTATTCTAAAGGCAAGGGAAAATCAGATGATCGTAGCAGTTGTAGAGGGATTTCTTTACTACGTGTACGGGGCAAGGGGTTTTTTTACAGTATTATGGCTGCTGTATTAAGTTATTCAGCAATAAGATTTTGTCGAATTTCCGGACAGGTTTTGTTAAAAACGAGAGAAATGTTGCTAATATTTTTATAATTAAAACCGCAGTAGAGAGATTTTCCAGAAACAAGAGGAGGTGTGTGCAGTAAGATTTGAGACAACTTTCTGTTATGCAAATAGAGAAGCCCTATCGTTTACAATGCGAAAGAAAGGTGTTAGCGAATGCATGGTTGAGTGCGTGAAAATAGAGTATACTGTATATGATACAGTACAGCGTGAAGTGGGGCTGCGATGAAATCACAGATGCCGTACAGGAGAAGACATGTTAAAGAGTCCTTATTTATTTGATGTATTTATGGATGATAACATAGGTCGTATTAGAGAAGAAAATACTAACTTGCCCATACGTTACAATACATAAAACGCTAAGTCTATACGCAACACTTTTAAGGTGATCATGAGAGTCACATGTTTCGGTTGTGTAAAACAGTCATCATCAGGCTTCGTATTTTAGAAGTGGGTGGGTTTCTTGATCAACTTAATAAGGTGTTGTGTATAGACTGATTATTTTATACAGTGCTAGTATCGCTATTGACACAATGGGGATGGCATACCAGATTATTTGCGGATGATTTAACCATAGTATATTTTGCAATAAAAATACTTCGAAAAAGGATTGATCAAATGGTGGGATTTTGAAACAGGTGGAGCTTTAAATGTACGCACAAGCAAATGGTCACGATTTTTAGGAGGAAAAAAGCTAAAGAAGAACGAATGATTAAAATTTATTGTAGATAACTGATTTTCGTAGGCCTGCGTATGAAGTTTCAAAATACACGGAGATGGAAGAAACAAACGTCTAAATGAGAGGAGATGTTGCAAATAAGTATAACGTATTCCTGGAATTATTACTGAGGAGAGAAATTTGAACTTGGTAGAGACAGTACGATAGGTAAGGCGTTATGCCTTGTGGTAAAGTGTATGGGGTAGAAATATAGAGACGGAACAGGATAAACTCATGTGAGTGGCATTGGGAAAATTAAACTTTGAAGGTGACCAAAGTAACTTTGGGGAAGAAAGAGACAAAATTCTTGTGAGATATATCTTGGTCAAACACGTAGGAAAGGGATGTAAACACGGTATGCCAAATTACTCAACTTAGGCTCAACGACATACGAAGAGATAAATTTAGCAAATATGAGAGAAAAAGGGCGCTAGTTTCATACTGGTAAACGAAATGTGTGTGTGTGGGGGGGGGGAGGAGAATAAATATGCTGCCTTTATGTGAAGTAGAGCATGGGACAGCGTGGTGCAGGTTGAAAATTTGGAAATTGGGGAAGCGGCGAATTGATGAGGGAAAAAAAGGGCATGATGTACCCTATGCAGAGGGGAAAATAATGACATTCACTTGCTTCTAACATTTACGGAAACGCAAAGACGGAGAGAGAAACTTTAAACAGTAAGTGGTTAAAATGTAAATTAGGAGACAACAGATAAATTAATTGTACTAGGTCATAGAACTAAGATATCCAGGAAAATGTTTGTATAAGATTTATGTAAGTGGAAAAAACCTGACGAATTACGTAACACAAGGGGTTGAAGAGAGACCTTAGTTCAGATAACGTTTAGTGTCAAGGAGGTGTAATGCAGAAAATCCGGTGTTAGAAGTCACAGCCTTTTGTAATTTGTTTTCGTTTTTTGAGGTTCAGTGTTTATCTTTTGGAAACTGTTAATGAATTGTTTTCGGAAATCGTAACCGTAATTTGTATTATGAAATTGACAACAGGAAAGAAATCGGGGTTTTCTAAATCTCAGATTGTGCAGACATCGACCGTGGCGTTTTTAGGTACAGCTCTTACTTTCAAGGAAACCTCGAATTAAAACTACAGAGAATGAGTATTTATGAATAGTACTTACGAGTTTTTACTTTGTAATTGGTATTATTAAATACGTATTGTGAAAGGATTCGAGTTTTTTTTTTAATTTCTTAAATTGTATCTGTGTACTGAACACAAACCAAAAGGGGAAAGTGAATCGGAAGAGCATTAGTACAGAGAATGCAACGAAGTACCTATATATCCTGTTAATTGATACATTTGTTAACTGCAGTTGGGTTGACACCCGGTGGCAGTAGTACAGTACACATTTACACACAAACAATACATAGAACAACACAATAACTTTGGTTGGAAGGCTTTCTGGGATTCGAACTTCGAGTGGTCAAACTAAAATTAATTATGAACTAGCCGCATAAAAATTATCGCCTAATTTGGGAGAGTTCGGGCCGTGCCCCGTCAACTGAGGAAAAGGCACGGAAAAATCTCAGTTTAGCCGAAGAGTGCCAGTTGGCACGATGAAAACAGAATATACAGAACAGAACATACATAACTATAAGAATACATAAATATAAAAATAAAAATACATAACTTACAAAATTAAACAAAAGCATGCACAACATGCAACCATAAAAAATGAAAGAATGTGATAAACCAAAAGACCAAATAAGCAGTAAACTTCATACGATCTATTTATCTTCTAATAATGTTAGACACCCTGTTACTGAGACCTTCATTACACTTCACCCAACTACACTTAACTCCACTTCAGTACACTTGTCGACACTTCACTTCCTCTCATTTACACTTTACCCAACTACACTTCACTACCGTCTCATTTGGCTTAAATACATTTAAATTTCCTGTCTCTCCATTTCACCTCACATCATTACACTTCACCTCACTTCATTTCACAGCACTTTTAGATGTTTCGCTACACTTAACTTCCTTTCATTTCACCTCGTTTATAATTATTTCCCTAACTCTGTTTCTAAAAAATCTTAGGTTTACAAGGGGAAGTCCATAACGCTTCTGCAGGTAGTTGGTTCCAGTTTTTAATGGTCCTATTTACAAAGGAATACTTCCCGATATCAGCTCTTTGTTTCCTGTCCCTAATTTTCCGAACATCATATACCCTACTCAGATAGGCCCTCGCAACCTGTCGCCTATAGCTTTCCAAGCCCATTGCCCAGTGTACGCTTTAAAACGTGCGCATAAACGTGGTATCCTACGCTGAGCCAAGGATTCCATTCAGAATCCATCGTATGATATGTAAATAGAGCAGCTTTCTTCTGTACTCGGTCTAACTCATTTATCTGTCCTTCTCTGCATGGATCCCAGCATCCAGACCCATATTCAAGAATTAGGCTAAACTTTTGTATTCCTATTTCCTTTTTTGAGAACGTCCATTACAGAGTGCCTTCCAAGCTTTTTGCGCTGTGTAATTTACTTGGCCCACCCAGTTTAAATCGCTTCGTAAGATTATTCCCAAGTATTCACAACTGCTCGCTTCCGGAATTTTTTGGTCACCAAGAGAGCAACCCAGTGGATTTTTAACCCGAGCTCTCGTAAATCTTATTGCCTTACTTTTACCGGGATTTATTCTCATCCCATTTTCCACCGCCACTTCCCCAAAGGTATCCAGATCTTTCTGCAACTTTTCTGTCGTTTTTATTTGTGATTTTCCTATAAATTTTAAAGTCGTCAGCAAATAGTCTAATACTCGAGTCGATGTTCCTCCAAAATATCATTTACGTACACTAGAAACAGTACTGGGCCCAAAACGCTCCCTTGCGGCACACCTGAGGTTACTTTGACTCCCTTGGATAGTTGCCCTCCTACTCTTACCCTTTTTGTACGACCTACAAGGAATTCTCTTACCAAAACGACTACCGTCGAATCCACGCCCGAGGCCGCGAGTTTCGTAAGCAGCCGATCATGAGGAACTAAGTCGAAAGCCTTGGAAAATTATTATGATCGCATCTGTACCGACCCCCTCGTCCAAAGTGTCCGCTATGTTCTGGCACACCGTGATGAATTTCACATGAGTATCCCGGTCTAAACCCGTGCTGCACCTCGTACAACCTGTCATTCTTATCCCAGAGTTGCCTCGAATACCCTGCTATAACGTGTTCCAGTTGCTTGCAGACCACAGAAGTTAAGCTAATGGGTCTGTAGTTTGATAATGCCGATCGATCATCCCCTTTGTAAATAGGAACCACTGTGGCTATTTTCTAGTCCATTGGGATGGTAGCATTGTTTAATGATTTTTCAAGTAGTCTAGCTAGGTAAGGAGTCATGGCTTCCCCACCCAATTTCATAATTTCGCCAGGAAGTCCATCTGGCCGTGCTGATTTCTTTCTCCCTATTTTTGCAAATCCTTTTCTAATAACTTTAGTGTTAATAATAAAGGTTTCACCCGAGTTGGCTAATTTTATTTCCGGGATGTTACGATCGCAGCAAAAGACGGATGCATAATAGGAATTTAAGATGTCAGCCTTTTCAGTAGTGTCCGTAATGATCGTTCCAGTGTGGTCTTTGATCGCAGGAATAATTTCCCTATCGCCTTTTCACATACCTGTAGAACTCAGACCACCAGTCGCCTTCATTTCGTACTACTGACCGCAAAAAATGAAATTCACACGTACCTTTCTGCTTATTCAGTAACAAATGCACATATTTTCACGGCCTTTGTGCATCGTGTCGGGGAAACACACACAAAGGTTCTTTATGAATTATTGAGCCGAATGAAATGAAATACAATAAATTGTTGGATTGTTTTTTAAGTTCGTAATTTCTGGTAAGGCAGTCATTGCGACTGTGCGTTTCAAGTACGCATCGGACTACGATATACAGTATACGTATCTTTTCCGTAGCATTTATCTCTGTAGCTGAAGCCATCGATGAATTTGCGTTGAACATTAGCATCATTTTTCATAATGTAAGAAAGACTGTGGAGCAACACGCTGAAATTCCAGTAGATTGCTGTCTTTCTTGTGTGTGTGTGGGTGTGTGTGTGTGTGTGTGTGTGTGTGTGCGTGTAGTAAGAAGGTTGTTTTGCTTTCAGTGCTGTTTGTGGCCTTTACGTAACAGCAGTCAGCTTGCGTACCGTAGTAATTGCGCAATGTTTACAAGGTATAAGATGAAGGTAAAGTGAAAGAAGAATGTCGTTAGCAGGTGCGAACACATGTTTTCGGTGTCTGTGTCCAGCTGAGCGATGCTACCGGAATAGCTATGACTTTATTTAGGCAAATTCTTCATTCACCAACACCCACACTGTTAGACGTGAAGGTCACCGCGTTGGGAAACTCGTTTCCAAGATTTGCAAACTGCAGTGTGTTTAAATGGTAGTTCGTGAACACATGTGCTACGATTTGTTTTTCTTTGGTAATGACCACAATTGTATGAAAGTTCATTGTCGAGTGGCCTTCGAATAACGAGGGGCAAATGTCGTCACTTTATAAATAAAATGTAAATCTTTCTGTTCCACTTCTCTTTCTTTTCATTGACCTACTCTTTCCACTGGGTCGAAGGAATTAAATATTTTAATTTACAGATGTATGGGCCGGGATAGCACGGTATGTAAAGTGCCTGTGCTACTGGCTGGACACCAGAGGAATGTTGGTTCAATTCCCTGCATTGGCAGGGTATGTATCTGTTCTCCAAAGCGTCCAGACAGGCTGTGTACCCACTCAGGCTCCTATTCAGTGTGTACAAGTGTTACTATACGGGGATAAACGGCAGGTGCATGAAGCTGACCATCTAGTGCGGAGGTTGAGAATGAATGTAGTTATGCCTTCACTCCGTCATATTTCTTATCGACCATCACGGGTACAACTTAAGTTTGCCTTTACCATTTACAGGAATCATTCTCAGCGGGTGCTCACAGAAATGTTAATGTTCAGTGCTACTGGAATCTTCTACGTTTTTTACTCACAACGAGGGAAACTTGCTTGAAATTATGTGTGCTTTTTCGTTGCCGTGAACGTTTTGGCTTCGACGGTTAAAAATGTGAACCGCTGTATTAGTAATGAGTTGTTTAAATTAGCTTCGCTAATACGACCACTTGATGCGATGCGCCTCAGGAAATAGGCCTATACACTAGTTTTCATGTGTCTGGGACATGTTGTACTGTACATGGCCCCTGAGCACGAGATTGGCTATGAACTGCTAAATGGAAATGTACAGTTTTCCTTACACATGCCGTGCAGGGATGTAGGGGAAGTACAGGTATAGTTCCACTTATTCGTAACCTCGACACTAGATGGAGATGAGTGGTCAGCATCACGCCTTGGCCGCTTTACTCCCAAGGAAACGGCCACCGGTACCCTTTGTATTTCTTGCGTCTGCCGGAGTTTGAATTCCAGGTCATCCAGCCCGCAGCGTAGTCGCTATATCGACTAAGCTACGGCGGCTCGTGACGTCTGGTACGGATAAGTTAAGGGGTAAGGAGCCAGCCGTCTAGACACCGAACGTGTTTTAGCACTGTGAGAGATAAATACATATGAAGTGATAATGAAAGTTTTTTTCCAATCGTAACACTGACGATGTTTCCTGCTATCATAATTGTTGGGTCTCTATGAAAAACGTAATCAGTGACACATTTTACATTTGCCTGCCATCGTATTTGAAGTCGAATGATCACATTACTTCTTTGTGTGTGTTTAAACTATTGAAGTCGGTCCTTCCATGTAGTTGACTCTATACCGTCATTACAGAACATATGAATCACAGGGCCGCTCTTGTTGTCGTTCAGAATGGCTTGTTGTGCGTACGGAATTGTTGTTTTGTATGAGTTCAAAATTTTCCGCATTGTGAAGGTGCTGAGACTCTCTGCTCTTTGGAAGTAAAAAGTTAACATTCACACAATACATCCTTTAAGCAGATTTTGAGCTGATATCGCAAATACTATTTCTTTTGGCTAACCATGGTCATATGCTGACTTTTTAACAAAGTTGTGTCTGTAGGTATAATGCAAGTAACAGTACCAGATATTACGAGGAATATGTTTTGCGTACGCCGGTTCTGTCCGTCCTACGTTGTCGGGTTTCTTCTTTGCAAATAGTGCCTACTTGACACTTATCGATAAAAGTTCTGGAGGTTGCGGACGTAAACACATAGTGACAATATTACTGTGTTTGGGCTTGAGTTCTGACGATATACAACAGTCATGGGGTGTCATAATGCGGGGTTTTCAAATAATGGGTCTTGACCATGTTTATAACAGCGAGCTGGCCTAGACTAGTTGGGCGCTTACGCCAATGTTACGCAGCCTCATATAATGAAAACTAAGTATAAGGATATTACTTGAACATTGGCCTTTATATTTGAGATACTGTCTGCAACGTTTCGGAGACAAGCCATATGTCTGTATTCAGGAACTTGAATACGTAGTCTCTGCTCTCCACTACGTCACGAGGCCCACTTTAGACTGTATGAGTTAAGTGGGATACGCTGAAATATAAACTGTATTCAGAGCTGGACAAACCCAGTTTTATACTTGTCCGTGACGAGCGAAAAATCAAGACCGGTGAGTGGAAAAGTCTGTGACTTGCAATTCACAGAATAAGACCCAACAGATGCACGTATGTAGAATGTGTCTATCACATGTTATTCATTACTGACATGTTTCGATCTTCGTCGCGATCATCATCAAGGTAATTTTCAAGATTACAAGGAGTCCAAACAAACTTTTAAAATGCATAAATGAACCGCTCAGTATGACAAAGCATGTCTGAAATGTCAGCTTATTAACTACGAAAATCTGATAAAATATATTTTATCAGACTTGGTTAGTTTTGTGAGATTTTAGTAGTTAACAAGCTCGCATTCAATGACTATTTAGGAAGTCTGAGATGTACTTTATAGCACTGAGTGGTTCGCTTATGCATTTTAACAGTACAGTTGGACTCCTTGTAACCTTGCAAATTATCATGATAATGATCGCGATGGCGGCTGAAACATGTCGGTAATGAATAACGTGTGATAAACACATTTTGCCTGCGTGTATCTGTTGGTCGTATTGTGTGAACTGAAATAACCGTTTAATGCACAGATATGGAACTTATTAAATTCTGTGACTTCGTCAACGCTATCCCCCGCCCCGTTCCCCTCAGATCGCGAACAATAAATCTGTGACTGGTACATCAGTCCCGTTGGTAGCCCTACAGTGATGCGTTTGAACACCGAGATGTAGGCTCGAGATTAGACTGAATTACAATTAAATTTCTTGGACAGGTGCTGCTTCTCGTGTAGAAAGAATTGTCAGGCGAGTAGAATTTTATTCTGACTGGTGAACTGAGACAAAATTTCAAGTCCTTTGTTTGTCCCAACTAATGCACACAAATTATTTTAATTGTTAAACTGTTAAAACATTTAAAAGTATAATATTTGCTCCAACATGTTTCGGTTTACATAAACCATCATCAGGGAGCTACAGCCTGCGCTTTGCCAAAGTTACAACATTGATTGTAATATAAAGTCGTCGTTGAAGTATTCACTATTATGGCTGCATATTTCGTTCAGTCCTGTTGTGCGTGCGTATTACGCACTATGCACCTCACAGTGAATAATGCACACGCACAACAGGACTGAACGAGATATGCAGCCGTAATACTGAACATGTCAACGGCGACTTGTTTGTTGCAATCAGTATTGTAACAGTGGCAAAGCGCAGGCTGTAGCTCCCTGATGATGGTTTATGTAAACCGAAACACGTTGGAGCAAATATTATACTTTTAAATATTTTAACAGTTTAACAATTAAAATAATTTGTATGCATTAGTTGGGACAAACAAAGGACTTGATATTATTAATGCACGGAACAACCATGAAGATGAGACAGAATTTGTTTACCCCTGGCTGTATTTAGTTATATCATTAGGCTTGTGTGTTTGTGTTTTTACATGTATATACAGGGAGTTTCAGGAAGAATCTGCCATACTTCGAGAGAGCGTTCCTTACGTTAATCTATGTCAGTGCATTCAAACATACCAACTTCCGAAGTTGAACGGTTACGGGGATAACGAAGCAAGGACAATGTGGCCTTCTTGCGGTTTCGCGTACTTTACCCGTTAACGTGGTTCGTTATGCGTGCACTGCGCAGGTTTGTTCATGAACCAATAGCCAAACGAAGTTGTTACGTAAAGTGCTTGGAACCATGGGGAGGATTCTTACGATATTAGTACGAGCTTTTCTTGCGTAATTAATGTCGCCATGTCACTGAGATATTAATTACATGTTAAATACAGGTGTTATCATTACAAAAGCTACAGATTCCACCTTGTTTCAATATGTATTTGGTAAACAATAAATGTATAGCATAGCTTGTTTTTTTGAAACTTATCTCGCCATTTTCTCCATACCTTTCAACTTCCGGTATAGATTTTTTGTTTATATCGATGCAATTTTACCTAAGGAACGTTCTTCCGAAGTATGTCACCTTGCTGTGGACACGCCCTTTATATGCTGCGTACTAACTTTATGTCACGTCCATTTCTTACGATGGTCAGTTTTGTGCATCGCGCGGGTATGTACATTAGTACTGGGTTTTCTACGCCGTCGTTGCATGCACGCGTGCGAATTCCACACCAAACAATGTTTGTGCATTTTGTTTACCGAGGGACCTTGACAGCCTGTATAGCGTGGGTGGTACAACAAGAAATGCGAATGTGGGGCATTGGATGGAACTGTAACTATAGACGATACTGCGCCTTAGTTTACATGCATGAGCGGTGCCATTTATTGATGCTGCATGTTGCGCAACGAATTATTGAGCAAGGTAACGACATATTTTTTAGCGTTCTACATTTTGACTGGAAAACATTGCTGGGTGGTGATATGGCCTTGTGTTTTCCAGTTTCTTTAGCGGTAAGTGCAAGATCAATAGAGAAGAGACAGAATTTAAAGTGCCATAGAAAACTCAAGAGCCTGGTCTTGTAAATATACCTCCGTTGCTGGAACTGAAGCGCCTGGCTGTCTCTGACGTCAGACAGGTTACTTTTTGGTCTTTACTTTCGGATTTCTAGAATGCGGAATTGTACTGGCTGTCCAGTGGAGAGAGCAAGTTGATTTGTCATTAGTAGGATATTGCTTGTATAATATTTCTTGTCTAGTGTATTTAATATAATTGTAGAAGAACACAATAACGTGTTTTTAAGTTTAGTTTTACGAGATACTGGCTTCCGCCGCGGCGTAGCTGAGGCCTTTTCTTGTTTGGGATGTTATGGGGCGTATGTTGGTAGCTGGTTACTGACGTTTCGGTACGACCTCTCTGTCTCATTGTCAGAGGTCAAATTGTTGGACCCTTAGAGGTGGGACTTGTAGGTTGTTCCCAGACATCAGGTACCAGCTACAAGCTCACCCCGCATTAACACCACAGAAGAGCGAAGGCTGTAATTTTGAACTTTAAGTGCCTCATTGGTGTAACAGAAGTCTGTAACCTTAGGCACTGGTCCGATAAACGTAGTAGTTGCATAACCTGCTATAGTGTGATACCTGCAGTGGGATTTGCATCGCAACGATGCATTTATGTCGTCAGTAAACGTCGTCATTGTAGTATACAGACTGGCAGGCCATATGTACTGTACGAGTAGTAAGGAGGTTAAACTGGACGGACATTTATTTCTGCTTTCCCGATATGCCTGAGTTCCAAATTTGTGTTCCGAACTATAGGCGCTATATTTACATGAAGGCGAAGCGAAGATGTGGAGTAAATTTCCTGTATAAAGTTCAATGATTTGGAGCTTTGTTGTGAAAAGCGTTTCCGATTATCTTGTATAAACCGAACCGTATGGTAGTCACAGATGAGCTGTATGCATTATAGGTCATCAAAAGATTTCTTCAAAACGGGTCGCAGTAAGATATAATTCTGCGGTAGGCAACAGAATATTTAAATATGTACGAAGTTATAAACTTCGAACTTTTTGGTGTTGAAATGTGGGCAGATGTCAGTTTTCGAACTCATTTCTCTTATCTTCACCATTCTATCTGTGTTGTCCCCCGGGTAAGTTTGTTTAAATATCGAAATCGTCCCACGTGATTTATTTCGTATACGTGTATTAGGATATTGTTGGTCACCTATACAAATTTTCGCGTTCTGTGGAACCCGAAATTTCATTGTCTCTTTGAAAAGTTTGCTCACTGCGCATTGTCCTGAGTGTATGGCTGTTGTCCACATTCTAGCACGCTGGTACCGTAGGATCCTTAAGATAAATTTTATTGTTATCCTCGTATGTATGCGTAGGTCACTCAAGTGGTTGCTTTTTTTTTTTTTAATTTTAATGACTACAAATTTGTGAACCTGTTCGATCTTCCGTGCAACAATACAGTCCGCACAGATCTCGTTGTTGTCCTTGATTTGAACATCCAAATAATGCTTGGTGGAAGAGTACAAATTATGAAACTTGTCCTATATTACTGTCTTACAGCTGTCAATGTTTTACGCGCCGATGTCAAATTCCTACAATCTCCGTAGTTTATATGAAGAACCATTCAATTACATCATAGTTACACGATTCCTCTCATCCTACATACTAATGTTCCGCTGAAACTTTGCCTACTTCAGGTGTGACTTTTGGTAGGTAATATTAGATCGTATGCCATTTTATGATGCACTGTGCTTATTTATTTAAACTTCCAAACATATACCCATTAAATTAGTGTAAGAGTCACAGCGAATTTTAAGAGTTGTATTTTTTTCCCAGATACTTTTTTGTGTTTTATTTCAGTGTAACAGGTGTTAGCTTGTGTGTTGATATTCCAGATTCCTGGAGATAAGATTAAGTGGCATATTATTTAGTATCTTATACCGGAAGTCACACCTGTAGAGATGGTAAATTTTTGCCGAAACATGTAGGGTGAGAGGAACTATGTAAATAAGAAGGTTGCTTTAATTAGACAAATTCTTGAGATTAACCCCCTGATCAAAGAAATACAGCGGTGAATATGTCGTCTGGAATGTTACCCTAGATCTGTTATTCCCGTAGGATAGGAGACAAGTTTCACATCCACACCAAACAAGTTTAAGAAATCACGCTAACAAGTTTACACCATTAGACAGGCGAAGAAAGGATAAAGGTTTCCGAAATCAAAGCAAACAAGCAATTAGTCTGCGTACCATTTATTTATGAATGTAGTTTTTATTGGTTTATCGTACTTTCATTCCCACTTGTTTGGAAACTTCGCCGTATAATGAAGATTTTATTAGGCGTCTTTTATTTTACCTGTCAAATATTGTTTTTCATTTCCTGCCGCTACTCCGCATGCGTGAATTGTTGGCTGAATGGGCTGTATTAATACAGTAAGCGAGTCGACAGGAAGTGACAAGCGATATTTTTGAAGCAAAATAATGACCCCACATTTCGAATATAGTCTTGTGGAGCTACCGTGCGCTCGCATTCTTTGATGGAGTAAATGGGACAAGATATCGCTCTGGAATTAAGAAAAGTTGAAAATTATTGCCCACTGTTATCAAGGAGTAACACTTATCACCGAGAGATTGGATCATATCGGACATAAGTTTGTCATGGTTAAATCGATCCAGGTAAAATTGGCGGCGATCATCACTGTGTATGTAGACAAAATAGATTAACTGTAACCCTACTGAATTGTGCTGAGCGAGAACCTGGTGTTACCCATGCACTAATTCATGTAGAGAACCAACCACAACTCAGTAAATAAAACAAAATGCAATAAAAATTAACTTAGTTGTCCATTAATTTCAAGTATTAACCCGAACTTGCTTATCGTCTAAGGCTTCACATGGTCCTTCTATAGCCAATAAGCTCACTGTGGATCGAAACATATTACTTTAATAAACATCAGAACTTAGTTTTGTTGACGGTTATATTTTATATAGTTAGAAAATATTAACATGCATAGCAGTGGGCCATATCGGTTTCAACAGAAGTAGCAGTGGTACAACTCGGCCATGAGCAGCACCTACAGTAGAACGCACTCAACCTACAGCAACAGTCCTGAAAGGCAGGAACGTCGTTAAAGGGCTAGACCTTCTGCCGAGAAGGCAGTATGGGGACGATCATGCTGTGGTTGTTGTGCACAGTATTTTCAGATTTATGATTTTATGGCAGTACAGTAGAAAGTTACGCGTGGACCTGAAGATTTCCGTTATCCGCTTTTTTCTTCTAGCGCGTATCTTCCTTCAAGACGTTTTAAATTCTGCATCTTGTTTCAGGACTACATTGCTTTAAAACTGGTTTAAAGAGTCTGAACATTGCTGCTGTGCCTATCAATCGCCTACATCTGGCGAGACAACTGGCTGGCAATAACTTGTCAGGAATATCCAGTAATGAAACTGACGTACCTGGAACGCCGCGTTTCAGATTTCCCGTATGGTAGTGCACTGTCTTAGGTGGCACTTCACACTAAGTTAATTTTTATATTTATTGTGTTAAGTAAAGGTAAAACATTAAAATTGCCGTTTTGTGTGTGTGTGTGTGTGTGTGTGTGTGTGTGTGTGAGTGACCTACACTGTAGGCGCCTGGAATCCTTCCAAATGCATGCGAGGATGGTGATTCTCAGAATAGGCCAAGGCTTACACCCGGGCCCTTTCTCATTCACATTTTGTCATCATTTAAATCTATGTCATCTTTTTGTTGAGGTAGGGTAGCTTCTATGGAAACGGCGAGAAACGATGGGGATTGGTTTAGATTGTGGTCTCCAAAGCTGAGCGTGATTATTTTTCAAATTACGGATTTATAAACATAGATCTGCGTTGATAATCTAAAGTTTTAATTGCTTCGCTTCGTAATATAACCATATTTATGCCCATAACATTGCATCGAATAATGAAACAACTGGTTTATTTTTTTTAATCTTATGATACATCCCGTTGTGTTTACGGCACAATCTAAAACACAGTGGCACCAGTCCAACACATCTCTCTAATGATGAAACAAATCGCTTTGTTTTACTACATAGCTACATGTTTCGGCTTATAAGGAACACATCTTCGTGTTGTGTAAAAGTGTAAAGAGTAGTATATTACAAAACTTTGAAGTTACGGCAGTTTGTTTTTTCAATAAAAAGTTGTGCTCGACTGAACTACCATTATTTTGAAATTGATTTATGTTTTTGTTAGAAGAACATAAGCAAATTTTACGAGCATCCATATTAGTAGTAGCCAATAGGATGTGTTATTTACATATTCTCATAAAATGTGAGACACTTGGGATACGGATAGTTATGACAATTAAGGCGATCGTGAACGAAGAAATTAGGAGATAAGGAAAGAAAAATAGGAAGATGCTATGGAAGACAGAAAGATATAGGGAAAGAATGAAGGAAAATGAAGGGAAACAAGGAAAGGAACCAAGAAGGAAAAAAAGCAAGCAAGCAGGAACGAAAGATGGAAAAAAAATGGCGAAGATGGAAATGAAAGAAAAGAAAGAGAAATGAGCAGAGAAATATTGACTACAAAACGTATAAAAAATTGAGTGCTTGTTGAGATGTGAAGTTTATTTACCCCCGAACCTATGTTTGTTATGTGAACTATCAACGATAAAGGTTTTACGTAACAGGACTGTGATACTTGCCCGTGGCCTCATAAGGTAATGCTCCGTAGGCGAAGTCTCTTTCGTCACTGTCACCAAAAGAAAAAACAAAGACGAGATCAAGGAGCGGAGGCTGCAGAAATCTGGGACTCATCTGTATCTTATTAACCATTTCAAAAACACGAGTCTCGCCACAGAGCTCGTATTGTGATGGATCTGTACACCACACTTCATTCCCGAAGGGATGCGCAAAATATTGCCGTGTTCGGCGGATTGCTAGCCTTTGAGTTGTATCTTTCTCAATTGTTTTTACAAGTAAGAACGATCTGATTCTTCGTCTTAAGGATTTTAAACAAGAGTGGGCTTTTTATGGGCACTTGACGCCGAGGCTGATATAAAGTTTCACAGTTGCTTTATTTGGGCACAAAACGGTGATGAGTGGTCAGCGTGTCTAGTAAGTAAATGGGGAACTGCGCATAGTCGAAGAAAATCTGTTGCATGTATTATAGCGTCATGTGTATGGAAAATTATTATGAACAGTAAGAAGGTAATAAGTTGGAATGAAACAGTCGTAGCCTATTTGAAGTTAGCATACCGACATTTGCCCGAATAGGCTAAGGAAAACCACGAAAACCTCAACAATCGATACCCTGGCCGAGGTTCGAAGTGTGTACTTCTGAGCTCAAGGCTAAAATGTTGATACATTCAGAAGGAACTCATCCGAGTAGTCTTTGTACGAGTATATTAGAATATTTTCACATTCCGAGGCCGCGTGCGCGAGTGTTAAAGAAATAAAACACCTCACCTGGTGCTTACGGACCGTTATTAAAGCAAAACGAAACGCCAAGTGATAAGTGCGAGGAATGCGATTTGAATTGTGTGCCCCTAACGCATTCTGATCAATAGATCTGCCCCCCTCTAACGACGTTCCCGAAGACTACGTACACGAAATCGTTGCGTTCAAAACTAGTCGATGCGTACAAAGCGTAGCTGTATGTGCAGTGCTGAATAAACTGTTGTGTGGGAAATGGATTATTGGTCGACGTTTCGACTGTGGACGTCAGAACAAAATGGCCTCTTTATGCATGCGCGTGTTTGTAGGTAACGAGGGACGCTATTGTGTGCTATCGTAACTAGTAAAAGTCGCACATGTGTGTGTGTGTTGGGGGGGGGGGCAGTGGCGGTAGTAGTAGATGTGGTGGTGGTGGTGGTGGTGGTAGTAGTAATAGTAGTAGAGTAGTAGTAGTAATAGTAGTAGCTTTAATATAGTAAAATATGCAACAACGAGCGTGTTAGAACTTTGGGTCTTAATGTCTGCTCCTACTTCAGTAATGTAGCCCATGAAAAATTTCCAATTCCTCATTACTCCCCGTACTGAGAAGTCTGTGTGTGCCTGCCCTTATTGTTAGTAGTTCTTTCTTCACATTGAAACTGGAAAATAAATGTAACAATGCTCAAGTAAAAAGGCGCAGTGTGGTTTCCTAGACCCTATGGTGTGTTATCCTTAATAAAAATGTGGATGAAGAATATCTAGAGTAGGTTGACTGGTTTCAGACTGAAGACCAAGGTTCGAATGCTTGAAGGGACTGGGTTTTTTTTTTCTTTCTAAATCATTGCGTTCAGATCTGCACGGGATCCACGTAACTTATTAGACATGTATCGGAAGATGTAACTTCCGTGTGTAAAGCGGCTGGAGCGTGAAGCTTCATCGAGTGGCGATGCTAATGCATGCAACAATATCCGCATCCATGCATATGGTTTTGGCGCGGGGACAGTTTAACTTTACACCCTGCAATGTGTTTGTAAGAGAAAAGGGATTGTGTAAACTGCAAAAAACGGGTTTCATTGTTAACTAATTTAGAAATACCATTAAATGGTTTCTGTACATTCTAAAGCCCTAGAAATGAACCCCAGGTTTTATGTCAGTTGTGAGGAATGTCTGTTCTTCCTGTTGGCTTGCATTCAATTCTACAACTTTGGTTAGCACTTTCCTGCTGCCATTTGTTCTTATGTTGTGTGCTACTGTCCACGCCCTTATCACATGCAAATTGCGATATGTGCCCATTCAGGGACTGTTTTAACTCTCCACGACACACCCACCAGTGCCCAGACATTCAGCAGTAGCTGCGGCGGTGCTAGTTTGCCTTGGGCAACTCCTACAATCCCTTGCATAAACCAGCAACTAAAACCCGAGGAACTTTACTTAGTGAAAAGATGTCAGAATTGAAGTGCCTAAAAAATGCATTGTGCTGGAGACCGAACATTTAAATATGTAAACAGTTTAACAGTGGCTGTCCAGATGATATTACGCAAACAATTGTCCGTTTGTTCAAGCTGCCCATTTGGGGTCTGTTTTCTTCGTCTCTTTGAACTGTAGTGTTGTATTGAAGTAAGTTCTATGAGACATTCCACTCTGGTGGTATTTGAAGGACGTGCATTCATTCATCCATTGGTTCGTCCTTCCGTCCGTCCATTCGTACATCCATCCATTCGTTCGTTCATTCACTCAGATTTCAGGAATCGTATGTAAATTTCAGAGTACGTGAATTTCAGTGACTGTGTTAAACAGTGGTCGATAACTAGTAAGCCTTCTGTCCCACTGCATAAACTCGATCCCACACATTGTGTATTCTTAATGTGATATTTAGTTCACTTCAGTCAGTGACTGAACAGTAAAATGCTGTGTCCTCGTTTAGGAATGCTAGATCCTGAAGCAGGAGACCAAATGCTCCTCCAAAACGTCGTTAACTATGTACCAATCGACGTCGCCTAACATTCCACAAGGCTTGAAACTTCATTATCACCGTCGTGAGAACCTCGTAAGTCACAGAATTTTGTCTAGCTTATGAGATAAAAGACTCCATCGTAGGTCACACGATCGACTCCCATTCGAGTCTGAATATTTTATTGCTTGCAGTCGTAAATAAATGTGCTTTACAGAATACTGTTTTTCACCATGGTAGTGGTATTATTCCTATTCATGTGTTGGAAATTACTTATTACCAGTACCGCCGAGAGTAGGGAAGCCAGCAGAAGTTACCGCGGCCCGGCGGTACTGAAGGTGCCCCGGCTATGTTGCGTATGTTTTATGTCTTCACGGTAGTGTTATTATTTGTCGATTATGCAAATTAACCTTTTTATACCAAGCCCAAGTCACTCCGCAGTTGAGAGTTAGTCTTTACAATTAGATGCGAAGATTTTAGTCACTCGACCCTTGCTGTGGGCGGGGAGGGGGGGCGAAAATGTTTTTTCTTCGGGGCCCAAACCCCCTCTCGGTGGCCCAGATTATTACGTAGACCTAAGTAGACGACAGATTCTTTTAACATAAAATTTCTCGGCTGTGTAGCCACAGAGTTTCGCACCGTCACCATATTTGACTCGTGGTCTTTATTTTATATGATTTGGGCATGACCTGTTTTGATAACAGCGTTTTACATGCTTAGCTCGAAAGATCCTGCAGTTATTGCTGTTACACTAAAAACTAAATAGTTTTTTCCTTGCCGACACGTTGTACCTTCTACAGAAAAAATATTTGATTATGTACTGTTGGGAGATTGTTATCGCCCTCTTAAGTGGCGCTAGTGTCATATATAATTTAAAGTTGTCGCTGCGACTGAATTCAGTAAAATATTCTGGGACATGCAGCCGCGACAGGTGGTTGAATGGCGAGTAAATCAACATTTTGAGGGCCAGCTATGTCCTCGTCATCAGGGAACTGACTCGGTTCCCTCATAACGAGAACAGAGATGGCCTTCGAAACATTGGTTTATTAACCATTCAACCACCAGATGGCGGCTGTTAGTCAGAGAATATTTTATTGGATGCTAGTGTCGTCTGAACCGTGATAAGTGGGTCCCTGTAACCACGGCATGACGCGTCCGCAGGCCGCGTGTGGGGGAACGGCCTCCAATATGGAGGGTAGCTACGAATATATTGAATAGCCAGTCGCGGACAGCCAACAAGGGGTGGTCCTCCATCTTGGGGGTTGGGAGAGGTGTTTACAACTCGTCACTGTAAACACTAGGTTTGTTAAGAAACATGAACCCTTCCTCGAACCTGGATTGATACATTGGTACAACCTAAGCAATGAAAAGGGGACATGAGATTTGATACGTGGAATGTTAGGAGCCTTTATAGGGCAGGTTCACTTACAGAAGCAGTCAGGGAATTAGCAAGATATAAATTAGATTTAGTGTGTGTGTATGAGGTTGGGTGGGGCAAAGGGGGCACAGTAACAGCAGGGGATTATAATTTTTCTATGGAAAAGGAAACGAAAATCATTAATTGGGAACAGAATTTTTTGTACAGCACTCAATACTATCGTCAGATAAGAGAGTAGAGTTTTTTAGCGATTGGGTGTAGTTCTGAGAGGTTGGTGGTGTAATATAGTTATTCTGAATGTGCATGTAACAAGTGAGGAGAAAAGTGAAAAATCGAAAAACAGTTTCTATGAGGAATTAGAATAGGTTATTTATTATTTTCCTAAGTACCATATAAAAATTCTATTGGGGGATTTTAGTGCAAAATTGAGGAGAGAGATTATTTTCAAACCGACAATTGGGAACGAGAGTCTACATCAGGATAATAATGATAATGGTGTTAGAATATTAAACTTTGCCACATCAAAAATCTAATTATCAAAGGCACGATTTTCCCACACCATAAAATTCATAAGTACACCTAGACCTCTCCTGATGGGAAGACTCACAACCAGACTGATCACATATTGATAGGTAGGAGATGGCGTTCGAGTATACTAGATGTACGAAGTTTCAGGGGAGCTGACTGTGATACTGATCACTATCCGGTGGTTGCAAAAGTTAGGGAAAGATTGGCATTGAGTAAAGAAGAAGCACAGAAGTTTGATGGGGCATGATTTAAACGCAGGAACCTAAATGGGCTGGAGGTAAGGAAACAGTATCAGATTGAGATTACAAATAGGTTTGCAGATTTGGAGAACTTAAACGATGACGAGGACATACATAGGGCTTGGGAGAACATTAAAGGGAATATAAAAATCTCAGGTAAACAGAGTCTATGTCTGAACGAACTGAAGTACGATAAACCATGGTTTTATGAAGAATGTTTAGGTTTTTTATATCAAAGGAAGCAGGCTAAAATGTGGTGGATACAGATCCAAGCCAAAGCATTGTCGATAATCTGAACAATGTAAGACGTGAAGCTAGCAGGCATTTCAGGAACAAAAAGAAGTTATATCTGAAATCTAAAATTGAGGAACTTGAAAGTAACATTAATATCAAAATTATTAAGGGCATCGGTGACTTTAAGACGGGTTAGCAGCCTAGAACTAATATAGTAAAGGATGAGAAAGGTGATTTGTTTTGCTGTCTCCCACAGTGTATTGGTTAGTTGGAGGAACCATTTCTCTCAGCTGTTGAATGTACATAGGGTTATTGATGTCAGGCAGACAGAAATACACGCAGCAGAACCACTAGTACCTAAGCCAAGTGGATTTGAGTTTGAGTTAGCTATTGAAAAGCTGAAAAGTCACAAATCACCGGGTATTGATTAAATCTCAGCAGAACTGATTAAGGCAGGGATAGAACAATTCGTTATGAATTCCATAAACTTATTATTTCTATTTGGAATA
>Ga0131853_10006988_pt1 | contig 20403 bp, 7 predicted proteins | sample TergutLab28metaG_FD_92764 | JGI IMG/M metagenome (GOLD analysis project Ga0131853, IMG submission 92764) | Labiotermes labralis P1 segment gut microbial communities from Petit-Saut dam, French Guiana - Lab288 P1 (version 2) (version 2) | ecosystem: Host-associated > Arthropoda: Insects >...
ACACACACACACACACACACACATACACATAAGTAAAGGTAAAGGTAAAGTTCAGCCCGTAGAGAGTCGCTAAACCGACTACGCCATCCCGCCCCCTATACGTGTATATATAGTTACGATTCATTTTGTTTGTTTTAGGGAGGGGACTATGAGGGTCTGAGGGGGATGTTTTGATTGTGCACTATTTTGAGTATACGCGCCATGTGTAGAGCGTCACTGCCGCGTAAAACATGACTGTACTGTAGTAGCGAGCATTCCCTGGCTTTACTCTTACTTTTTTCGAAAATGCAATTTTGGTTTCTTACTGTCGTCGCCAGTTATTTGAACTCTACCACATTTTAAATTGATTAGTTACTATTCATATTGCGGTTTGTGGAGATGTGACACTGTAATTTGGTAGATATGTATCACTCTTTCGAGGGAGTGTAGTGCCTTCATTTCAGGGTCAAAAGATTTGATACCTGTCTACCAAAATACACGGCGTCGAACCCTACAAGCCCGTAATCTCAATATTCAGCGTTGTGAGAACGACAATCCAAGATTAAGATGATGTTCTGCAATGTACTGACGAAACATGCGGCTATACCGCCGTAAGTTTGTATATTCTTCAGTGATGCCAACTTTTCACATCGAAGTTTCCTTGGCACATACACATACACATACACACACATACACAGTTGCAACAAAATCTTAGTGCGACGCTGTTGGCCCCTGAAGGTCAGTCTGTTCTTCGCTACCCATTTAGCATATGGCTTGTAGTGTGCCATTGTCTCTGTGCCACATGGCAGCCAGTTCCAAATTCAGCAGATTATTTTGACAGCGGGCAAAAAAGTTGCCGGAGAGTGCGGGAACTCCTCGGAGTGTGGGAATGTATAGGCTGTCGTGCCACTTGTCACAGTGCCCCTCGTTGTGTGGCCGCCCACCCTGTTTTCGCCAGAACAGATGTGAGCATCTTTGCATTCCATGATGGACAGATGCCGAGGATCGGAAAGGAAAGTATCTGAAAAAATTTCCTAAACGCTCCTCGCGCATTCCTGTATTACAGAAAAGAATTGTCACATCACAGTTCTTTATCACATTGTGAATTAACATTAATTTAAAAAGGGGGCTGTGGCGGTGTCGATATAGTGGCCAGGCTTCAGGCAGGGATTTTTCTGTATTCCAGAACGTCCGGACCGGCTCTGAGGCCAACCCAGACTACTATTAAATGGGTACCGGGGTGCTTCTCAGGGGATGAAGCGGCAGGAGCGTGAAATTGACCACTCACCTTCATCTAGTGTCGAGGTTAGGAATGAGTGGAGCTGTACATCTGCGTCTTGTGTGTGCTTTCATGGCATGGATTACTTTTTCCGTTATTGGAGCAAATAACAATGTTTAAAACTGTTAATTCTTTAAAGCACAGCTGTTGGTGTATGTAGACTGCCACTTGTTTTAAAACGTAAAGTTAACCCTGTAACCTGCCATGAAGGCCCTGAGGGGTGAGAAGAGGTATAGCTGAAATCTTTTTTTAACCTCGGCACTAGATGGGGGTGGGTAGTCAGCGCCACGCCCTGGCCGCTTTACGCCCGGGAAAGAAACCCAATACCAATCGTACAAGAGGCTGTGTGGTCCCCAGGGCTGGTCTGGACGGGTGGGGGAAATCTCGCCCCCAACCCCTCCGGGGTTCGATTCCCGGACCGTTCAGCCTGCAGCGTGTCGATCACGTATTTTAACATTCATGAATGTAATTTCGTTAAATTTCAGGCTTCAGAGTGTTAATAACCACTTGTAAGGTTTTTAGCTTTTTAGCGAAAGGAAATAACACAGGGTCTCTTATGGGCGGGTGTCGGTTAGGTTGGACCTTGTCGAACTAAACAACGCGTTTTGCATACACAAAGTCACCAAGGTCAAGGTAAAATTAAAGGAAATAAAAGTTTTAAACTAGTTTCTGGTGTGCAGATTCCAAATATGGACGCAAATTTTACATCACCCCACACTTTTTAACACAGTTTTAGTGTTCATTTTAGTCGCGTTCGCAATTAAACTTAGACACCGCTGACACGCACTTTACATATTGGTGAGTTTATGGTAATGTCTGGTCGAATTCCTTTTGGATAGAGAGAAGTTCCAGGTAAAGCTTTGGAAAAAAAAACACGCGTTTGATGAAAAATACATTTTCTTCTTCGAAAATAGTCCCGTTTACGAGATAATTACGAAACATACATCAGAGCTGGGGAGGCCTTAGATGTTCGAACATAATATGGCCACAAGAACTAACGATTTGCATGCCGGGTAATTAAGATGCAACGTAATAATGACAGTTAATGCTTATTGCTTTCGACAGGACGAGATTGAGTTGCGTTTCACGTGACGGATAGTTCAGGAAAATATGTATGTAGGCATAAGAGTTAATACGTATTGCTGTATACTTGACTGCTGCTACGTAAGACAGAATAGAGGACGCTGTTGCGTTTGTGGCAATCTCCTCCTCGTTTCGTTGCAAAATTTATTCAAGCACAATTGCTGCACTGCCACATGCGTTAAGTAGAGCAAAGATTCGAACGCGCCGCAATATTAAGATATACGTACATTACCTGTGTTGTTCTTACATATTAGTACGTTTTAAATGTAAACATTGCTTGGGGAATGTTGGCAGAATTTGAGGACATGTGAGAATTTGATGGTTTATTAGTGAATGTTGGCAGAACTGGAAGAATGTGTGTGTGTGTGTGTGTGTGAGTGTGTGTGTGGTGTGTTTGTGTGTGTGTGTGTGTGTGTGTGTGTGTCATGTCAGGATGTTTTATTAGTGAATGTTTGCAGAACTGGAGGATAGAAGCTGTGTGAGAACGTTTATGTTTTGTTAGTGAATGTTGGCAGAACTGGATGACAAGAGGTTGTGTGGCGTATGTGAATTTGATGTTTTATTAGTGAATGTTGGCAGAAGTGGAGGCCAGAGTCTGTGTTCCGGGTGGAAATTTGATGTTTTATTAGCGAATGTAAGTTATAACATTTTAATAAGTTAATTCTGCCAAACACGTGACACTTGTGAGGTCTTGGCGTAAAGACGCGAAACTGCATGTTACGATCTTGATGCTGTACGGACCGTCCAATATGCACAATAACAGTATTTATTGAAACCAAATTTTATGCACCGTATTTTGTATTAAATCACATACAAATCTTCACGCGGACATGTTTCGGCATCCATTGATGCCATCTGCAGGGGGTTCTTGGTATTCACATAACAGATGGATATTAAGTGCTTTTAGTCATTCCGAAGTCGCTCGCATGAAGTCACCATTCGGATGTGTTGAGAAGAAACTGCAGTAAGGCTGAACTCCCTGAAGATGGCATCAATGGATGCCGAAACGCGTCGGAGCAAAAGGTATGATTTAATGTACACACTGTGGTGAATAATAGTTGGTTTTAATAAATAGTGTTATTGTGCGTGTTACAACTGTGTCATTCTTGTAATTAGCAGACCCCAATTAGTGAACACCAGTTTATTTAGTACGTTATCGAAGAATGGGAACGTTTGTTACCGTTTGTTACGTCATTTATGTATTAAGTTGTCGTCTCTGACTATTTAACTAATTTCTGTTGTTGCATCAGTTATTTAGCGTTTAATGGAGGGACTTACGAATAACGTGGGCCGGGTAGCTTAGTCAGAGTAGCGACTGACTACGGGCTGGACGGTCCGGGATCGAATCCCGGTGGGGACGAGATTTTCCGCCCGTCCAGACCGGCGCTGGAGCCCACCCAGCCTCCTGTGCAATGGGTACCGGGTCTTTCCCGGGGGTAGAGGCGGCCGAGGTGTGGGGCTGACCCCCCACCCCCATCTAGAGTGCCGAAGTCCTAGAAAGAGTAGAGCTGTACCTCTACTCACCCTAAGGGCCTTCGTTGCCTATAAAAAGGGTGAAACCCTACCTACTTACAAATAACGAATATTAAACGGACGACCCTAAAGACAGACGCTGTACTTGCCTCTGAAATGTTGGTGGTGTACCAATCCGTACGGCGTTATAACTCAGAAGGTCATAATATTCAATATCCGTCTTATGTGTCAATAGGCTAGCTAGATAATATAAACTAATATACCACGCACATTTCTTAAACAAACAGTCTATTCATATCCGCTCTGCAACAGGGAAATTTGCGATTGTGTCACAACATGGAACAAAGGAGCTGCCGCTAGATCCGATTGCAGTGGGATCGCCTCCCAACAGTTGTCTCGCACGTGAGCTGCCCAGCGCTGATTTCGTTTCCTGTCACGAAACGCACCATCCCACTGCGCGACATGCCTGCCCTCAACATCATCTGCAGTTAACGATTCGACAGGTTTTGTTTATATAGTGAGACTGAACTCTGCGAGTTTCTGGAACCCGAACGACGTAAACAGCATGGTAGTGTCTTCGAAGTGAGTGTGTGGAAGTTTGTCGTTCTGGGGGACCTACAGTTTTTCACGGTTTCAAATCTCGGTCCGCAGACAGACTGTTCTAAGTGCCTTTTGTCGTTGTTTTACCCTGTTGTTCGGGGCAGATACTAGGATAATTCAACATTGTAGTTCTGACAATGACAATATCTTTTTTTTTTTTTGGCCACAACTTGCCTATGCTACCGGACTTGAACTTAAAAATTAAAACAACGTGCTCCGAAACGTCGCTTTGGCTGCCCACTTCTGAACAGTGATGACGATTGGTGATGTTGGTAACCAGCGACAAGAAGTCGCCAGTCTTATTGGCGTCTGCATGTCAACACGATGTTCACTGTATCAACATTCTTCCATTTGTGAATGGAACCAGATAGAATTACGCACTTTGACATCACTGTTATCTCTGTTGGCCGACGACAAACGTTGGTGTGCCCATGTTAACAGTACTATCATGGAAACGTTCTCAGAGGTCAGGGAAAACATCCACTCACTCAACCTATGGCATTGTATGCAGCTAATGCAGGGAATTGGGAGCGAAACTGGAAGCTAGTTTTCTTTTTCTCTTTATTTCTGTGTAAAACTTAGGATACATATATGAGTACTTACTTACTTGAGTAAAAGTTCAGTATATAAAACTGTCGGATGTAACCTGGAAGTTTCTTATCATCGCCACGTTTTGAAGTCTTTGCTACAATCGTTTTCTATGTTTGCGATCTGTCTCAACATACAGTCACATGCCTAGCTCCAGTAGATCAGTACTGTAGAAAGGAATACCGTTGTAATAAGGAGGCCAGGTTAGCGTAGTCGGTGTAGCGACTTGCAACGGACTGGACGATCGGGGGTTCGAACCCGTGTGGGGGCGAGATTTTCCTCATCCGTCCAGACCGCCCCAGGGTCCACCCAGCTTTCTGTACAATAGGTGCTGCCTTTTTTTTGGGGGGGGGGGGCGGCAAAGCGGCCGGGTCGTGGCTTCTAGCGCCGAGGTTGTGAATGAGTAGAATACAGCTATACCTCTCCTCCCCCCTCTGTGCCTTCATGGCGTGATATAGGGTGAATTTGCTCGGTTTCGATTAAGTTACAAATTTGTATGTCACATGCACTTACTGCATCAAGTAGTTGGCAGTATGTGTTGACTCCAAACTGCATTTCCACCATCATGTGGATTACTTATTTTCTCAGGTTGCTAGGGTTAACTAAAACATTAACCTTTCTTTTTCCTCGCTGCAGAACCTTGTGAAGTTATATTGCACAATAGTTAGGCCTACGTTAGAGTATGCCCCAGCTGCATGGAATTCCATTCCGTCTGCTAAAGCCAGTAAGCTTGAGCGCGTCTACCAAAGTTCGTGTTTGTCATCATCGTTTTTCAGACCCTCCGAATAAAGTTACGTTAATGCCTTAAATTACTTTAAATTCCATACTTTAATCGGTCGGAACGTCACCTGTGTGTCATTTTTGTACTTTATGTTAGAGTGGTTCAGAGTTTTGCCCCAGCCGTTTGGAAACTGTCGGCCTTGCTGTGCCAAATTGAAATTTCAGAGATTTTAATTTGGTTTTTGTCGTTGTTTAGCGTCGCAATTGCCAGTCCGATAGATGCGATTCGGCGGGTGATGTCATCAGTGGGTATATTGGTATAATGGTATATTGGTATAATGGTATATTGGTGTACTGGTGTATTGGTGTACTGGTGTATTGGTGTACTGGTGTATTGGTGTACTGGTGTATTGGTATATTGGTGTATTGGTGTACTGGTGTATTGGTGTACTGGTGTATTGGTATATTGGTGTACTGGTGTATTGGTGTACTGGTGTATTGGTATATTCCGTGGAAGGTCTGTTTTAATTAACAATTTGTTGGATGTGGATATTTTGTTAAGTATATCAAAACTCTTAACAGATTTTACGCTGTAGTTCGGTCGGTGGCGTTCCTTGGGAATTGTAGCTTTAATTTGGTTATGTTTTTTACTTGCTTTTTGCTTTTTCTTCCTTTATAAATTTTGCTCTGTCCATGTATTTATGTTTTGTTACATTCGAGTGTTCATTTAGCCTTGTGGCCTCAGACTGCTAATCCTGCATGCCAGTAGACTGAATTGAATGGAAAAGTTCTATCGGTATATTCAGCAATAACTTACCTGTCTTAACAATTCCTTCTTTAACAGTCATATTATTATTATTATTATTATTGTTAGTAGCAGCAGTAGCAGCAGCAGCAGCAGTAGTAGCAGCAGTAGCAGCAGCAGTAGTAGTAGTAGCAGCAGCAGCAGCAGTAGTAGTAGTAGTAGCAGCAGCAGTAGCAGCAGCAGCAGTAGCAGCAGTAGCAGCAGTAGTGCTGTTTTTACATTTGATTTCTTCTGTGTAATAAAAACCAACTTGATGCAAATTTATCCTCAGTTTATTACGTCTATCAACCTCTACATGTTTCGGGCATATTTATAGCCCATCATCAGGAGGTGTACTGCATATACAACAACAGTACCCCACATGTATATATACCGTATACCTCCTGATGATGGCCACAAATCTGCCCGAAACATGTAGAAGTTGATTGACGAAATTAACTGAAGACAAATAGTGCATAAAGCTGGTTTTTATTACACAGATGTATCGAGATGCTCGGTAAACAACATATAAAATTTGATTTCTTATTACCGCTTTTCTATGTGTTTGTTATTGGTGTATCAGCAGTAGAATCACATATGTGTTCTTACGGAGATTCATGAGAGAACATGATTTATGCGACAGAAAGCAAGTTAAATTGTGCGTCCCGTATTCACTACGTGTTTGAAAGTTTGTTTTTTTAGCCTGCCTCCCCCCCTACCCTTTTCGTGACTCACCTGTGTACCATAGACCCGTGGCGCATTATTTCGGCCCTTGAACTACAAGTATCGGGACATGTATTGCAACAGATCCGCCGTATCTGAAGGTTTCAGAACGGGATGTTGTGAACTGCACTCCTGTCAAATGGTCCGGTGCTCGGTAGCAATCGCACTCTCCCCTCTGCCTATGTGTCTGTCCATACACTCGTGTTTCCACAGGACATCGGGAAGCATAGTGCTACTGTGTGTTTGTTTTCTACTGCGGACCTAATGTACAACGCCCAATACTGAGGGTACCCGATTATATTGTGACTATTTCATTTGGGCGTATCTTGAACTGGGTTGTTTTAACTTGTTTTGTAATGTGTGGGTGTGTGTGTGGGGTTTGTAATGTGTGTTTTGGTAATATGCGTTCTTGTATTTACTGTATTTTGTAATGTTTGTACTGTGTTTTTTTTTTGTTTCGTTTATGTATATGTATTCTTGTTTTGTCTGTACTAGTTTAAGGACTACTGCCACCGAATGACAACTCAGTTGCAGTTATTATTATTATTCCGTAGGCCTTCTTTTACCGGTATGTACGTTAACCACATCTGAATACATATGCAAAGTAAGAACAGTAGGCTGTTACTACATATAACAAGTTTCACTCTAGTCTCGAGTTTGGAGAGGTGGACTCCAGGGGCGCAAATATTTTCAAAAAATTTTGAAGCCATGTCTAAATTTTAGGCGCCAGAAGGGTGACATTAAGAAAGTTCCATACGGAGGACCTACAAATATTAGGCGCCATGTAAAAAAACTAGTCGCCCAGGCGACCTGGTGTAAGAGATTTTGTGCACTACCGGTGTGTTCTGTACTATAGTACTCCATACTACTTTTTCTTTCCATGGCGCAGCAGCCTTTAGTGGGCAGGCCTTCCACATTACCGAGGCTTCACGATCACACTCAGGCACACCACACTCGATGGGACTCCTCTGGACGAGTGATCAGCCCGACCCAGAGACCTCCACCTGACAACACACAACACTCACAAGAGACAAGACATCCATTCTCCTGGCGGGATTTGAACCCGCAATCCCAACAGTCGATTGGCTGCAGACCCACGCCTTAGACCGCGTGGTCATACTCCATAATACACAAAATTACCCACCGACGTCCTTTTTGTGAAGGATTTTCACATTAGATTTTAAAAAAATCTGTGAGAAGGTTTATGCAGTGGATGAAAACCTCTGCTTATGGCAGTTTTTAAATTAGGTTTTGTATTCCTTTTATATGGTGGCACTGAGGAAAATCATAAAACTCTGTCAGGCTGCGAGCCGAGATTCGAGATTGAGTTTTCCCGAACAGAAGCACGATTTAAGCCTACAAGTTTGTGACAGACGCGCATAATATTTGAAACTATTTGAAACTTCGGTTTCTATCCCCAGAATATATCTCATCCCTCTTAAGAGAGACCAACTGGTTAATGCTGTTAGGGAAATAATCGCTGTTTGTTGTGAGAATCGTACATAATACATGTGCACCTTCTGTTGGCAAAATGCGGGATTCTTTAATGTTAAAGCTCGCAATACATGTTATTCATAGCATGTTTTAAATGGTTAAAACCCGTACATAAGAGGGCGGAAAGGGTCGTAGCGGACTGTGGCTCCAAGAACAAGAATCGTTGTTGAATTGCATCATAATTAAGTGTTGGTGACAAATGTGCAGCTGTAACTCCATTGCTGCATGTGCGAAACATGAGGTTTCCCACGGATCTAGAACGACAGACAGACAGAAACATCTGTGAAACAGTTTAGTTGATCCCACATGGACCAGGGTGAGAATTTGGTGCTAGCAACGCCATGACAAATGACGTCACTTCCTAGACTCGTTTAACACTTGCTAAAGCCACGTGGGATATTTCAACAACCTTTGTTTCCCCTGTTTTTTCGTATAGCTTTTGAAAAGTATTTTTATTCCAGTGTAAACCGCATTATGTTTATTGGTTAAAAATATATGTACTTTTCTGTCGGTACTGCCTCTTTACTGTGTAGCAGTAAATCGTCAAGGCTGAACATCATGAATAACAGCTATGTTTACAGGATACAGTCCTGAGCCAAATCTCCCAATATGAAAACCTATTTCCTATTGTATCTGATTTAATACGAACATAAGACCGTTGAAATTTTGACGAGAAATGGTTACAGATAAGCTTTGCCAAAAATACATAACCTCAACCCAAACAACGATGCTTCTCTTCTTGGGCTTCTTGATCCTTGATGAGGAAGGCATGACGGTCTTTCGAAACGTCGGTGTCCACTGGTCAAGTGGCACAGCGTCACATATGATCGTCTGAAACACTGCTTTAACAAGTTCAAATCTAACAGGGAAACATTGCTTTGTGTCAGAACTGCACCAAATATAACAGTTGATTGTTAAGTGATTTCACTCTCAGAAGCAAAACGAACGTATACGGACTCTTAACGAAAATTCCGTTGCTAACGGTGAGCCCAAACGGAATGCAATTATGTTAACGCACTTCTTAGAAACCATTAATTAACACAATTCCTGTAACCCTATGATGTTCAGCAGAACCTACAGTCTTCAGGGATTCAGTCCTGTAAGTGGATAAAGGTAAAGTTCATCCTGGAACGGGCCACGAAGACCCAGAGAGGGGGGTAGAGGTATAGCTCTACTCTTCCTTTAACCTCGGCACAAGATGGGGGTGGGTGGTCATCGCCACGCCCCGACCGGTTTACCATCGGGAAAGATCAGTTACCCATTGTACAGGAGGCTTGGTGGGCCCCAGGACCAGTCTGGGCACCTGTAAGTAGATACAGGCTATTAATTGTTATAGATTTGAAAATCCCGCCAATTAAAATACGTTAACACGGTTATGCTGCTTTCTCCAGTTACACGATGCCACGACTATAATCAGGATTCTGCGCAGCAGAGAGTGTGTGTGTGTGTTTTATGTAGGAATCTTTTATAATCTTTTATTAACGGGGTTCCAGAGAAGCCTGCGGTCGTTAACTGCTGTTCACGTGGCCGGCTGCACTGTACTAGCACGGAAACAAGATCCGTCCGTTATTTTTGGCGTTGTCATGTTGATTATAAGGAGAATGGTGGCACTGTTTAAGACACTAGTTTATCGCCTGCTGGAGACTGTTTTATGCTGTCAACTGCAAAGTATTGAGGGTAGACAAGTGTAGCATTATGCGTTTGAAGTTGAAGGAATTACGACATTCTTCAGACCCAGTCTTCTCTGAATATTCGTATAATTTCTTTCTGTTTTCTTTTCCAGTATCTTTCTTCTTCTCATTTGAGTTCTTCCCTCCCGCTTTTTACTATCCATATTCTCTCCCTTCCTACTTCGCTTCCTTTACTTTTCGATCTTGTCAGCGCCTCCTTTATTTCCATGCTTTATTTCTGTCTCGCCACGACTTTCCCACCTTACTTCATACAGAGAACCCCAACATGCGTTTCCAAATTATATGTTGAGCGTCCGGGTTGTAGGAGTAACTGACGAATTAATGTCAATTTGTGGAGCATGACTGAGTGTGGAAATAGCAGTTCACTCCGAAACGCTGGTACCCGTGTGCAAAGCTACGTGGCCTCACGTCTGTGACGACGGTAATCGTGAAACAGGTGTTACGTGCCTGGGTTATGGTCGCGTTCATGTTCAGAATCGTAATGTCCAGTTTAACGTATCGTTCCCATTCCGAAACAGAAAGTAGTTCGACTCCCGACGAGCTGTTCGTGTTGATTAACGTCGGAGTGGCCTGTTATCATTCCTAGTGCGCTGAACTGAAGACGTCCGAGTTGATTGTGGCAAGGTACTGGCGTTCAGAAACTGAAACTGCTTGGGGCATCAGATAGGATAGAAAAGCGGTTTGCACTATACCGAGTCCATGGGAAGAATCCCATGGATGCTGCTGACAGCTATTCTCGAAGCTGGCCACTCTTTGCCTCCTGTTAAGTTCCCATCCGGCCGTCTCTCAGCTATATCCGCCAGCCCAGTGCGTTTTGTCGCAGGCGAATGTTGTGTGATTACCGCTGCCAGCTATCGTGTGAATGCGGTGGGTGTGTAATGAGTTTAAAACGTAACTGAAACCAGCGTAAGATACACTAGGTATTTAGGTCTGAAAGGTGAAGGCGTCCCTGGTCACGTCACGACGTCATATAAAGGGAACAATGTTATGGATTTACTCATGCGGCATTGGATGGAGGTGACTGGTCAGCTTTTTGCCCCTTTCGCTTGACCCCTGAGAAAAAGCACCTGGTACCCATTTAATAGTGGGCTGGGTGGGCCACATAGCTGCTCTGGATGTTTCAATGAAGAGAGAAGTCTCTTGCCACTCACTGGAAGCGAACCCTGACTCTCGAGCCGACAGGCCGACTACGCTGTTCAGGTTACTGCTGGTACTAATTAACCATTAACTAACATTATTTTTAAAAAGTTATGTATGAATACCCCATGTTATTAAAAGTGGTAAATTTTATACTTCTAACTGAACTATTATTTCTCATCTACAAGTAAATATTAGTAATTTATACACTGACTGTCCTCATTTAACTGACAGGCTAATTGTGATGTTAACGCTGCCTGCTGTCTTAATTACGTCAGCCACTGAATGTACTGTCCGTAAGATATTCTGTAGTATTCTTATAATTTACTGTCAACACGTGTTAAGCCTTAGAGCCATCTAGGACCTTCCTCCTTTCGATTCCTTCCGGAAGATCTACTAGTATTCGCGAGCGAACGAAAATTCTAGTTATTTATGTCCGCTCTGTTCATTCCGCTCCGTGTAATATGCGCTGGCCACTGTCGGCTTTATGGCGACATCAAACCGCCGTATCGACATGATATAACATGCGCATAAAATAAAAGTTAACGGAACTAATGACTACAACCAGTTTTTAAAATACAATTTTTTGTTTTTAGTGTTTAGACAAATAGCATACACAGCAACATAATTTTGCTCTGTGGCATGCACTTGGGAGCTTTCATGGCGATCAAAGGAAATAAGTCCTTAGCCCATCAGCCGCGTCAGATTTCCGAGTAAAACTATTTCAGTACTTCGCTCTGCGTTTCGGTAGGTTGTACCGTCAGCAGGTGAGCCCGCTAAGTTCATTAAGTGTATTGCTTTACCATAAACATTCTGTTTGGTAAAATTGACACTAATTAAAATTAAGTGTTAAATACTAAGTATGTGTACTCGTTTATCATATGGATGTTTATTTTATGATGTGGAGGTTAAAACCTTTTGGCGCCGGAATTATTTTTTTAATTTTAGCACATTCTGTATATAAAATGTGAAAAATACAGGAACCAAATACGTTAGTATTATGAAACAAACTGCATTTTGAAGAGAAAAAAAACGGAGAGTGTACACCATGTTTAAAATATTCTGTACCTATATTTGTTGAATAAATGTATAAAATGCAACTTTGGAGGTTAGCAGTGCGGTACTTCAACTATAGTTGACGTTAGGCGTCTAAAGGTTCAAATGTCTATTAACAGTGACAGATTTTTTTTATCGCACACTAGGCATGCGGTGTCATTCATGAACGTCTGGACAGCTCACTTTGTTCTTTCCACTGTGATATGTGCACCATTAACTGTGTAAAGCTCCACACCGTTGCATCCTCAACACGTTTATTGTACGTATATGTTACGGTTTTCTAATTTTTTGCTCCGTGGTGTGTGCCGGTACCGGTACCAGTCGTATTCTTCCAGGGTCAGGAACTAAATCAGAAAACAGACTATGAGTGTTCATAGATATTCCAGGCTCCACATCCTATAATAGACACCCATATGGTACACGAGTATATATTCTTTTAGTAAAAAAGGTAGAGGTAAAGTGATCACGTTACAGGCCCGGTGTGGCCCAGAGGGTGGGTAGAGGTATAGCTCTACTGTTGCATGACCGCGGCACTAGAAGGTGTTGAGTGGTCAGCAGCACGCCCCGGCCGCACTTTACCGCCGGGAAAGACCCGGTACCCATTTTACAGGAGGCTGGGTGGGCCCCAGGGCCGGTCTGGACGGGCGGAAAATATATTCTTTTAGTATTTAACAATTTAATTTTTAATTAGTGTGTTACCGGACAGAATGTCTATGGTAAAACTGTGCGCTAAATGAACTCACGCTTGCGTGATGACTGTACGGCCGTACCGAAACGCATCTGCGAAGTAACAAAAAGTTGCGCAGATACAGGATGGTGCCCAAATGTTCAGCATCACGGTTGGATTAAAAATCAGCTCTTCTGAGACCTGCTTGTCCTCCACATCAGAGTGGCGTTTGTCGGCATTTATCCCAACAGCGATGTAACCTATCGTCGGAGGTAAAGTATCGTAACTTTAACACATAATTTTCAGGTGAATATCCATGTGAGTTCAAATCATGGGATGAAAGTGGTGGATATACTGGAATTAATGTGACAGAAAGCAGTCGTGGCCTGTTTTAAGGTAAGATACTGTGCCTGCTAACCTTTGCCCTGAGGGATAGTGGATAACCTCCAAAATCTGTCAAGATATGGGTGTTTGGGTGAGTGCAGATTATTGCCCCCTAATACGAATGCAGCTTGCTAACGGCTGCATGGAAACGCATATGGAGCTGCATAAAAACTTGTACTCCGTGCTGTACAAATACTTAATTCAGATCAGACAGTACCAAAAATGTGCTGTGCTAAGTTCCATGTTTGACAGGGGTTCATTCTGTTTGTTGTGGATTTCGGTATGAACACCGTCACAGAAGCGCTTGTGTGTTGAATATGTAAAGCCGACACCTGATCTTGTGCTAAAAATATCCCTGTTTCAGAAGTGTAGAAAGTAGTGCTTTCCTATTATTTCGTTTCCGTGCGGTTCGCTATATGGAGACGGACTCTGAATTCTGCATAAGAAGTTTGTGGTTGAGAAGTTTATACGTTACATGCAAACTGTGAATTACTTGGAGCCAAGTTCTGTGTGTTCGACAAGGAGGGGCAGGAATAATTTTTGCCATTATATTCTTTCACAGATTTGTAATACAAAGCAGGTGTTTTCTCTACATGAAGATTAAAGTATACAGAACCATAATATTACCTCTGGTTTTACGCGTAGGCCTATGTGGGCACGAGACTTAATCTCTGACATTTAGGAGAGCTATACATAAGTTTTTGGTGTACGTGAATGGGGTGCTGAAGAATATATTTGTACCTAGGGGCGAAGTAGCAGGAGCCTGAAGAAAATTGCAAAATGGACACTAAATATTATTCGGGGAAGAAAATTAAGGGAGGTGACTTTATGGAACTACAGACAGACAGACTTATACTTCTCTGTGTTTTTAACCTTCGTGTTTTTAGGTGGCGGAGTAGAGCAAAAATATTGAGGACCGAATAATAGCAGACACTTTCCGAATGTACTTTTTTTTATGTTTTGATGCACGGAATATTCGTTTGTTCGTGTCGTCCCCATGTATTTGGAAATCGCCACATTTCAAGCACTTACTAGTTGTTTGTATGCTCCTTTTGTGTCCTGCCTTCTGTTGAACGTGTACTTCGTTGTCATTATTTGCTTCTAGACACCGTTCTTACTAGCGACTAATACAGTTTCCTTGTCTATTTTAATAGTACGGTATAGATGTTTTGCCCAGTAAGTAAACATTCTCAGTATAGACCAGAAGCTTACGCGTCCCATTTTTTCCAGAAAGATCGTGCTTGCATACCCGGACATTAGTATAGGGTGTGAGAATGACCAACTGGATACACACGTGTATAGTACGATGCACTGTTCTGAAAGTGTAAAATTAGTATAGGGTCTTAAACACACTGCAAATAAACTGACTAGTTTTATGGTAAAACGAACCCATTGAGAATATACAGAACCTCCCTCATAACCATTTAACGCAATTTTCGACGTGCATAAGAAGAAAACCCTCTAAATGTAAAATTGATACATTATTGGATTTTTTACTTGAGGGGGGGGGGGCGTGGTGAAGAAATCATCAGGAATACCGCGTGCTTCAGAAGAGAATGTTGAAGGCGTAAGACATTCCGTTTGCGAGGTCCTGAGGAATCCATAGCTTTTCGCATTTCGCAACTTGCTATATCCTAGACCATGATCCAGAGATGGCGATTAAACGGCTAAGATAATATGCCTTAAATAATTAAACTTATACGCGAAATGAAAGACGCTGAGCCTTCTAAAACTGTATAATATGCAAATTTCATATAACTGAATATTGTAAAGTTTTTCAAGGTAAATATATCAAATACATGAGAGGGAATGTTCGAACGATTTTATGAATTGTAAATTCGGGTTGCATGTGTTAGATGGGTTTCTAATTGTTTAAAATCCTAAGATGTTTTTTAATATGAGGCCGAAGATTTTAGTATGGTGTTCCCATTTTTTCCAGAGTATAACAATATCTTCAGTTTCTTTGCCGATCGCAATGTTTGTCGTTATGAGCGTCACACATAGTTAAGAAATGCAAAATAGCGAATACATCTTTTGAAGAATGTATGCTCCGAAAACCTGCATGCATGCGTCCTCTGATTTGTAGAAGGACGGAATCGTTACCCTCATCATTTTGACAATACCCTAGAAGACCATGTTGAAACAGTAGCATCCCGTGTTCTCCAGCTTGTAGTTCCAGTACTACACGTAGCACGGTTCTTGATCGTGTCTGTCTGTTGGTGTTTGGCTTCCCATTAGCAGCCGTGCTCAAAGAATACTGAAACTAGGTCTACGTATCCAATTTGCATGTCAGGCAAATGTGTGCTGGAGATAAACGTGCTTCAAACTGCAATGCAAGCGGGTTCTGCGAAGAGAAACATTTCACATTATAGAATGAAGTAGTAAGAGAAGGACTGCACATATACCTGTTGAATACATGTCCATAAGAATACAAAGTTGAATGGACGGTGTATTGCGTGCTGTAAACAGTACGGCAGCGGGAAAATGGATGACCTCCAGTGTTCAGCTGCCAAACGGTAAAGATCCAAGAGGCGTCATTCTTGGAGCTGATAATGGCGATGACACTTATTGTGCGTTGTAATAAGAGACTTATCGACACTGTAGACGTTACATACGTTATGTGGCGTCATCGTCGTCATTTTGTGATGCTACATTGATTATTAACAGTTTTATCATTTAGTCATAGGCACTGTTTTGCGCACGGGAGAGGTAAAATGTGTAGATGTGCGGTGGATCGTGCACACCAGTTATGGTTGTGTGAGAAAACACTTGATGGGAGAAAGGTGATTGATGGTGTAGCGTATGCTTGTTGCTCTCACAATGTGTTCGACCCACACCACCTTTAGTAACTGCCAGTGGATAAGACCTTTTTCAGAGTGCTGGAAGCTGCCACGTTTAAACACAGAACTGTACTGTGAATTATAATGATAGGAAAGCAGGGGTTCATTCCCCTCTCCCCCACTCCAGCGAACATCCCGGCTTTCGCCTGGAACCAATTATGAATAAACTTTCTTATTCGATTCTGGAGCAATCTGATTCGCGAATACTGGCAGTAAGACAGCGACATGCGCAGTCGTCTCTACAACTTTCAAACAAAAATAAAATACGGCAATGCTGGTTGCTACGCGTAACATGTGATAACCGGAAGCTTACTCGCAGCACCCGGATAATTCGCCATGAGAACACAGAAAGAGCTGGTTCAGCTAGCACGTATCTTGCACAGTCCTCTCGGCGTTGGGCGAAGTGCGCGGGTTCGATTCCCGATGGAATTTTTCATTGACATAATCCTTCCGGCCGCACTGTGGCCCTGGGGTCGACTCATCCTGTAACAAACGAGAGTACCAGGAATATTTCCTGGGGAGTAAAGGCGGCCGGTACATAGGGCTGACAACGTTACCATCTTCATGTGCCGACTATCTTGAAAACTGGGAGCCGGAACCTCCTGGAACCCTCAGGGCCTTTCCAGGCCTGTAATGGGACTTCTGTACCTTTTACCTTTGTAATGGGTCGGGCAAAGTGAGGTTTAACATCAAAACTTCGAAATTTTAGTGCATAATGGTATTCCTGACTGTTCGGGGGCTTTGGCGTACAACAGAACCAGTTCGTGTAAAACGGTTTAAGAACTGTTTATATCACTCCCTAGAATTCTGAGAAGTCAGGGAAGAACTCTCGAAGTACGACAAGACAGTGTTCTGCCTCTTCTTAATTTGCGGTTCTGTCTTTTTTTTCTAAGGCGGAAAACTTTTGGAAACATTATCATAAACAAACACAACACATAGGAAACTGAATTATGTATGCTTTTCTGTAAGCCAGCGCATGTTTGTTTCAAATAAACCCAGACTGAATACATTCGCTAAGAAACCCATAATTTCAGTATGTCGATAAAAGTCGACTTTTGAACACGGGGTCAGTAAGGACATAATACACAAATTAAATCCTGGAAGATTTCTAGTTTGAAGAAGAATGAAGAGAGCAGGGAAAAATTTCTTTGCTGATTCGTTATCAATAATTCCAAGCTGAACTCCATATTTTGTAACAGCTCTAGTGTTGCCTAGGCCGTCTCTATGGGGTTCGGCGATCATACTCAGACGCACCAAACTCGGTAGGACTTCCCTGGACGAGCGATCGGCCCGTCGCAGAGACCTCTACCTGACAACACAAAACACTCAAAAGAGGCCCATGCCCCCTGTGGAATTCGAACCCTGCAATCCCAGCAAGCGAGTGGCTGCAGACCCACGCCTTAGACTACAGGGATCGGCATTCTACATTATTAGGATAATTAAATCAAGGACGACTGGGGTGAGACTTGTAGGCACAAAATGGGCCTGTGTCTACAAGCGGAAACATATTAAAGGACGGAGGCAGCATGAGGCTTTCTAGAAATTTTTGTCAATTTGATTATATCATTGCTAGCACGTAGGCCTATTTATATTTAGTGTCAATAGGACTGTATTAATTATAATTATTATTCGTATTAGTTGATTCAGAAGTACACCATCCGCAACACATTTAGATACTTTCCAGCCCTCTAACCAACATATGCCATCCCCATACATGAATCTTGACCCACATCTCATAAACTTTCTGTAACGCTTTAACCCTCATATGCAGTGCTGTGGCGAAACACTTATGCATTGCTGTAATTTGCGGAATGCTTTCGCCCTTGCCTATAGGATCTGGAAAAATGGCAGACATTTTTACGTTGTAGTTCTGCCGGTGGACGCATTCAAAACTGGCACAAAAATTGCAACTGTAAGCGTCGCACATCTGCCTGTCCGAATGTAACAATTCGATAGGCGCCGAACGAATTGTATGATATTTTGTATTGGGGAGTTTCGATAAATGTTATTGGCATGCTCAGTTGTGGGGTAACATCGTACAGCAGAAACGGGCACACGGAGACTTTTCGTCCGACGCGGAGGTCATTTCTGCCGCGGAGACCTGGTTGGAAGAACAAGCCTTCTGATTTTTTTTTAGTGGCTTACAACAGTTAGAGCAACAGGCTAAGAAGTGTATTGAGCTTCGTAGGAAGTATGTTGAATAAATCCTGAGTTTGGTCTCTGTAGCTTGTTTCCTTCCTGGTCGGGCTAGGGAATTATCAGCACCCCATCGTATACTTCTTTTAATATGCGCTAAAAATCTGCCTGATGATGGCCCTATAGGGTCAAGACATGTAGCTGTATGAGTACTTTATAAAGTTGTGTTCGATGGTTGTTTGTTTACTCCGTATTTTGTGGTTTAACACAACGGGATGCATAGTTTCCAAATTTTCCTATCTTATTTTTTATCAAAACAAGACAAGAAGGGTCTACGGCGAGGCACAGTGGCATGCTTATACTCAGCTTTGCTAATAAATGAGAACTTAACAAATTCCAGCAGAATTATGATCATAAACGTATCTGCAGACTGTTCCCGCTACTGAGGAAACACCAACCACTCTGCTGTTTCATGTCAGTGTTTTCGGGTGGAAACGAAATTGTTCCTGTAAACACCAAATAACAATGAACTGTTCAACATAACGTGTTAAAAACTTGGTGCGAATGTTCTCACATATTTGCACGTATTTGGAAGGCAGTCGGTGTTTCCAACACCGCCCACACTGTGGTTAGCTATACCGCAATTTGTGGCTTGCCGCAACCGAACACGTGCGAAATAGTGAAGTTAAAATATGAATGTGACACTCACGTGATGTGGAGTCACATCGTCTGCTTATCATGTACGAGGTTAATGATTCAGTTTTAACCGCGAGGTACTGTCACTGTCGCAGCTTACATCAAATGTCAAGTTGAATGTCAGGAACGATCCTGTTATCCAGTTTGAAAGATCTGATGCTTGTGACTGATGACAAATGTCCATCCAGTAAGCGGAAAAGACCAAAGTTCCTGACCTTAACGCTGTATGTCGTAACTTCATGTCAGTGCCCCTACATGAAAGTGATAAGAAAATTTGTAGTGGCTGTGACATTTACAGTCATTTTGAATCCATTATTTGCGATAAGACCAGAGACTGAAAACCGCCTATTAAAAGTTCCTATTACACTGGTCAACACACAAAATGTATCCGTAACCAAAATAGTTGATTTCCTCTTCAATTCAATGTGCTGAAACCAAATATGGCCTTAGAATTCAATTCTTGGCTCTAGTTTTCATGATATATGAAGTGTGGCTTAATGCGTAAACAGTTACTTGGGAAGGGATACAGGTGGCAGCACTGCGCTCCCCGGTGATGAGTAATGATTTCTTTGTATCGTAAAAGGCACGAAGATCTAGTTCATTTTTTAAAATGGAAAGGGGCCTTGTTACTTGCAATGATATTGATGGCCTGATGCAAACACTCAATATTAATCACAATCCTCTGGACTGGCGACTCTTTACAGACTCGTCAAAGTTGAGTCTCAAAGCAGTTCTCCTTCACAATGGCAACAACCTACCTTCTATTCCCGTTGGTCATTCAATGCATAATGAGTCGTATGAGAACATAAACATTCTGAGGGACGCAATTAATTACGATAAATCAAATGGGAAATCTGTGATGACCTAAAAGTAATTGCCTTACTGCTTGGACTACAACAAGGATTAAAAATATATTGCTGCTTCATTTGTGAATGGGACAGCAGATCTCGGCCTCTTCATTACTCAAGAAAGGATTGGCCTGCCAGAAAATCTCTGGAACCAGGAATCATCAATGTGGAAAATCAACCACTAGTGGAACCGAGTAAAATTTAGTTGCCATCCATGCATTTAAA
>Ga0131853_10006989_pt1 | contig 20402 bp, 19 predicted proteins | sample TergutLab28metaG_FD_92764 | JGI IMG/M metagenome (GOLD analysis project Ga0131853, IMG submission 92764) | Labiotermes labralis P1 segment gut microbial communities from Petit-Saut dam, French Guiana - Lab288 P1 (version 2) (version 2) | ecosystem: Host-associated > Arthropoda: Insects >...
GCTTTGAGACTCAAATTAGACGAGTCTGTAAAGAGTCACCAGTCCAGAGGATTGTGATTAATATTGAGCGTTTACATCAGACCATCAATATCATTGCAAGCAACAAGGCCCCTTTCCATTTTAAAAAAATGAACTAGATCTTTGTGCCTTTTAGGATGCATGGAAATCATTACTCACCATCTGGGAGCACAGTGCTGACGCTCGTATCCCTTCCCAAGTAACTATTTTACGCATTAAGCCACACTTCATGTATCATGAAAGCTAGAGTCAAGAATTGAATCCTAAGGCCATATTTGGTTTCAGCTAGTTGAATTGAAGGGGAATCGACTATTTTGGTTAGGGATACATTTTGTGTGTTGACCAGTGTTATCAGTCTTGATATTGTGACTTTGTCCTGCATTCTGATCTTTAGACATGACCATGTACTTAGTTTTATCAGCATTTACTTCTAGTCCAATCTACTTAGTAGCCACTATCCAAAGCTTCTGTGTTTTCTTCTATAGTATGTATGCTTCCTCCCAATATATTAACATCATCAGTATAAACCAGAAGTTGATTTGGACTATTTAATTTCAAGCCATCCTGGTTTACCTGAACCATCTGCTAGCATACTCGAAAGCAATGGGCATAAAGCATCTCCATGTTTCAAACCATTCTTAAAAAGGAGATATGTCAGAGAAGTTCTTGCCTAATGGGACTCGGCTACAGATTTAATTCAGAAATTTTTATTAGCCTTACCAGTTTCGTGGGGATACCAAACTCAATGAGAATATTATATAAGACCTCCCTCTTAACTGAATCATAAGCTTGCTGGAAGTCTATAAACAACTGATGCACTGCTTCATTGTATTCCCATATCTTATCAAGTATTTGATGAGTGTAGAAAATATGATCAGAATTTGATCTGTTGTATCAAAATCCACACTTATGATCCCCAATTATTTCCTTTCCATATTGAGTTAACCTTGACAGCAGGATATTGTATAAAATTTCATCCTTAGTTGGCAAATTTGATATGCCCCTATAATTACTACTGTCTTTTATCGCCCTTATAAATAGATACAATGATTAACTCTTTCCACTCCTTAGGCATTTCATCCTTATTGCAAATAGAATGAATAAGCTTGTGGATCTGAAAGTGAATTGTCCTCCCTCCTTCTGTAATCAGTTCTGCTGGCATTTGATCAATATCTTTAGCTTCACAATAGCTCTCTCAATCTCAGAGACACTTGGTGCAGGCAGTAGTGGCTCTGCTGTGTGTATTTCTGTCTGCCTAACTTCATTAATCCCGTGTATATTCAATAGCTGAGAGAATGATTCCTTGACCTACTGTAGGAGTCTGTAACCATATCACCCTTCTTATCCTTTACTACATTAGTTCTAGGCTGGTAACCCATCTTAATTTCATTGATGCCCCTATACAAGTCTCTGATATTTTTTATCTTACTATTCACTTCAAGTTCATAAATTTTAGCTGTCAGAGATTTCTTCTTTTTGTTCCTGAAATGTCTACTAGCTTCACATCTGACATTGTTTAGATTATCAACATTGCTTTGGTTTGGATCCTGTAACCATTCCATATTAGCCTTCCTTTGATCTAAAAGATGTGAACATCCTTCATGAAACCATGATTTATGCTGCTTCAGTCCATACAACTTACTACGTTCAACTTTAATAATGTACCAAAAAATCCATGTACAGGAGTTCATCCATTGGATGTAGAAACACTCAAGAATAATTAATGCAAAATAGTACAAAATTAGAACAGAATTGCAAATTAAAATTAGTAAATACAAATGGGTACAAATTACACATACATCATCAAATAAAGTATAATATAAAAATATATAAGCGTATTTAACTATATACAAACTGTGATTTACAGTTTAAAAGTTAAAGAAAGGCAAAAGAACAATGGATAATAAGTAAGTACAGAGAAAAGTAATATAATTGTGCAACATAAGAGGAAGAATAGTGTAAACACAATAAATGCAAAATATTACTGTTTGTTACAACATTCATCTGAAGTATAAAGTGAGTGTGTATAAAGATAATGTTCTAGAGCAATTTTAAAATTATAAGGTTTGCTGGAGATATCCTTAACTGCCTAGAGAAGACCGTATAAAGTTTTGATGCCTGAATAATAAACATCCTTCTGATATTTGGCCAGAGTCACCTGAGACAAATGTAAATCATTTCTTTGTCTTGGATTATTGCTATGGTATGCACTATTTGAAGCAAAATAATCCCTATTATTAACAACGAACAGTAGTTAAGAGAATATGTACTGTGATGATAGTGGTAATATTTTTTATTCTTTGCATAATTCTCTGCAAGACCTAGACTCTAGCTGAGGTTTTGATGTTCTCTTTGTGTTTTCCAAGCTGTATTTATGTCCTCACTGTCTTCTAAAGCTGCAGACCTCTGAGATCTTAATCTGATACTGTTTCCTAACCTCCAGCTCAATTAAGCATCCTGAGATTTCGTCTTTCCATATCAAATCTCTTTGAAACTTATTGACTTACTGCCAGTCTTTCCCTAACTTTGCAACCACCAGATCACAGTTGGCTACCCTGAAAGATCATGCATAGATTATATTCCAGTGCCATCTCGTCTCTATCAATATGTGATTAGTCTGGTTGTGAGTCTTCCATTCAGGAGAGGTCCAGGTGTGTTTATGAATATTTCGGTGTGGGAACATTGTGCTCTTAAGTACTAGATTTTATGATGTGGCAAATTTTATTATTCTAACACCATTATTATTACTATCCTGATATAGACTCATTCCCAATTGGTTTGAAAATATCCTCTCTCGTGAATTTTGTGTTAATATTTCATAACAATTTTCATAGGGTACTTAGGAAATTGGTCTAGAACCTGCTCTGATTCCTTATAGAAATTGTAATTTGAGTCATCACTCTTCTCAGTTAGTGCATTCACATTCAGAAAAATGTTTTTTCACCAGCAACCTTCAGAACTATATATGACATCCTGTCACTAACAAATTTTACTCACAACTGCTGATATTATTCTGCAGTGTACAAAAAATCCCGTTCCCAACTGACAATTTTCGTTTCCTTTTCCATAGAAAAATGTATAATCCCCTGCTCTTAAGTGCATTTTTTGTCCCAACTAACCTCCCATATTCCCACAAAATCTAATTTATACCTCTCTAATACCCTGACCACTGTTGTAAGCGACCCTCGCCTATACAGGCTCCTCACGTTCCAAGTGCCGAATCTTGTGTCTCTTTGACTTTGCTTAGGTTGTACCAAAGGAACATTCCATGCCTGAGGCAGTTGTATTCTTTTCATAACAAGGCCAGGTTTTATGGTGAAGAAGTGTTAGCACCTCATCCAACCACAACTTTTCACAACTGCTTATGCAGTATATTCGCAGCTACCCCCAATATTGCAGGCCATTCCTCCATCTGCAGTCTGAGGATATGCCATGCCTTGGTGACAGGGACTCACTTTCATGGCCAGTCTGATAAGAGTAATTCATAATTCATTAATTTGTCACATAAGATAGAAGTGCTCTTACATGTAGTCTATACTAGAAATTAACTGTGTAGCTTATTGTATAGGAAGTCATGGCATTGCTTTGTTGTTGAACAGCTAGCTTCCTTAAATGAGCGAATGGTATTTGGGTTCAAGTCCTTCTGGGCCTGATGCACCTAGGCCTTAGGACAGGCCCTTTGTGCCCCATATTCTATTACTAAATTAGAGGAGCGCTGTTCTTTTAGCAAATTTCCAGATGGCCCCTATATTTAGTTTCCTTATATCCTCAGGGTCTAAAAAGAAAGAGCCAAGATACAAGTGTCTTGAGTGAAGCCAGGGCCTTGCATGCACACAAAACATGAAAGGTTTCCTCCTCAGTACCACACTTCCTACAAATGGGGTTATTGCTCAGCCCCATTGCATATAAATGTTGCCTTGGGTGTTGTGTCCAGTAAGAAGACCGATGACAACCCTGGACCTTGTCCTATTAAAGGACAATAATTGTGCCCTTGTAGCCAAATTAGGTCAAGAGATCAATTCTCAAGCCTGCCTTCGTGTGCTGCAAGGACCACACCACATTATCAAATGCTGGTTGTCTATCCATTGTTTTATCAGCTAGCTTCTTTACTAAGCAATCTAATCAGAGCAATCATCATAGTAGACTGATATAACATTTCCTTGATGCTAATAAAATTGTTTTACCCAATTTGTGTTTTTCTTTGTATTTGCTCCATTTATAACATTAGTTTCTTCACAGTTCAGAATCAGACTTATTATTTATATATGTGTGTGTAACTTGGCTGACACATTACAGGAAGGTAATTGGTCATTTGTTTATAAACAGGTGCTGGGGAACATAGTTTGTGTCCAAGGGAGGAAGTAATGGGATGCTGGAGCAAATTGTATAAGGAGGAGCTTTTTTATTTATACTCTTCAGTAAATATTATTATTATTATTATGTAGCAGGTTGTTCGACGTTTCTACATCTTCCTGTGCCCTTTTAACAATGATACTATCTTCTTCCTCCATTTGTCTCCGTCATTCCAGTCTTCTTCTATTAATCGCTTTTCCCCCAACAGTCCTCTGATCCCTTCCACCCATGTAGCTTTAGTTCTTCCTCGTTTTCTTCTTCCTGGTGGGCTTCATTTCATAACTTTTTTTGTAGTCTCCCCTCTTCCATTCTCTGAACATGTCCATACCATTTTAGTTGTTTAGTCTTAATATCATCTAAAAGAGACCTTGTTACATTCATTTTTTGTTTAATAATGGTGTTCCTAATTTTGTCCTTCCTGGAAATTCGAGCCGATCTTCGCCAAAAGTCCATTTCTGTGGAATTCAGTTTTGCTACCGTTTTTGCTTTTACACACGATGTTTCTGCTGCATATGTAATTGTACTTTTAACTATTGCATGATAAATGTCTTTGTTTTGGGGGTCACATCACGGTCCCACAAAATGCTGTTTAGTTTCGTTATAGCCGCTCATCCTTTATTAATTCTATCATTAATTTCTGCTTGTGATTTCAATCTTTGGTTATTCTTATTGCCCAAGAAGTATATTCATTTACATGACTTATTATTCCCTTCCCATCTTCTAGTTGTAGATCTTTTGATGTGTCTCCTATGGCCATATATTTAGTTTTTTTAACATTTAATTTTAAACCCCACAATTCATACTCATCTATTAATTTCTTTGTCATGTATTCTAAATCCTCAATCTTGTGCAATTAATAACTGATCATCTACAAATAGCATTGTATATATTGTCATATACTGAATCTGCAATCCCATCTTTGCACATTTCTTCTGCCAATTTTCCAAAGCATTCTGAATATATATTTTGAAGAAAGTTGTTTCCCAATTTTAATTTTGGAAAAGGAGTTTTCATACAATCTCTTTATTGCCCTAATAATACTGTTACTAATATTGTAGTGTTCTAATGCTTTCCACAAGTTTTTCAGTTGCATACTGTCGTAAGCTTTCTCAAAATCTACATATAGTAAGTGTAGAGGTTGATTAACAGCCATCTTTTTCTCTATCAGTTGCCTTAAACAAAATGTATGGTTGACTGTAGATCGACCCGCCCTAAATCCTGCTTGTTCTTCTGTTTCTGTCTGGGAAAATTCCTGTTCCAAAAAATGTTTTATAATTTTTCCATATAATCGGCTAAAAATATTCATTACTGTAATTCCTCTGTAGTTTTCATATTCATCCTGCTTTCCTTTTTTATGAATAACTGAAATATGTCCTATTTTCCAATCATTGGGAATTTCATCACCATTTAAGCAGCGTTAAAAAATTTGTCTTAATAGCTCATATAATCTCCCAGTTCCTGATTTTAGTAATTCTGCGGTGCTCCTCCAACTCCACATGATGTATTACTTTTTAAAAACTTAATTGTCATCTTGACTATTTCTATATCTAAATTAAATTTGTCCATTACTATTTCATTCAAACCAAATTCAAAGTCTTGTTTTCTCAGGTAGTGTTCCCTATTTTCTGTTAAAAGTCCTTTAGAATATGTTTCCCATTTATCAGTAGCTATGGGGTTAAAACGTTGTCCTCCATTTTCATTTTTCCTTAAATTCGTCAGTATTCTCCATGCTTCTGTGCTTCGTTTACCACCTCCAACAGTCATTCCTCTAAATACTCTTACATCTTGAAATTTTAAACCAGAATTTTGTCTGGCAATAATGTAATCTATTATAGATCTGTGTATCTTGGTGCCATGTGTACTGATGTATCCTTTTGTGTTTAAAATATCCCTTCAAAATTTTTAATGAATTTTGTTCACATATATCTATCAATTTGTCACCATTATCATTTATTACTTCTTCTCCAAATGGACCCACTACCAAATTATTAATTTTTTTCCCCTGTTCTGCTATTAAAATCTCCTGCAATTAAAATTACCCTGGAGTTTCCTATTGCAATTATTACTTCATTTAATTTCCCCAAAAAATCTTCTTTTACTACAGCATTTTCGATATCATTTATTGCATAAATTCCTAAAATGCATAATTTCTTCCCAAATAAATTCATATGTAACTTTATCATATTTTCATTTACTGCCTCCAAAGTCGTAATATATCTCTTGTATCTCTTTTTTATTAAAATATATATGCCTCTCTTTGCTCTTTTCTCTTTTGGAACTCCACTATAAAAGTGTAAGTAAGGTCCTAGTGTTTCTACTCCATTTCTTTTTTTCTTCATTTCTGTTAATATCATAATGTCTTGTTTCAGTTCTTCCAAACCCTTTATAATTTCTCCTGTTTTGTTTCTTATTCCCTGTACATTCAGCGTGCCTAATCATATCGTCCTCTTATGTAGCTTATGTCGTAAGTTGTATCTATCCAGAGTGTTTCTAATGGGCTTTTAGCAATTTCCTGTTTTTTTTATGAACAGGGGGCTGGCCTGCTGCATTAACCCCCAACCTGGAGGACCAGGTGATTTTTGATCAAGGTTTTCTTCCTCTAGCCCTTGATACGCCAGTACTGCAAGGCTGCAGTGCTAGTTTTTGTCCGCCCAGAGTATTTTATTTCCCTGGTACCCGCCATATCTGGTGAGCATTCCCCTATCCGCCACCGGGAGAGGCACCCGATAGAAGACTAGCAACTCCTCATGGGGTAAATATTATTAGGGTGATCAAATCAAATTGGTTGAGATGGGCAAGGCATGTTGCACACATGGGGAAACAGAGAAATGCATACATTGTTTTCAAAAGGAAACCTGAAGGAAACAGACCACATGGGGGGCCTAGACATAGATAGGAGGACAATATTAGGATAGATCTTTAAAAAGTAGAATGGGAGGTCGTGGACTGGACTCATGCGACTCAGGACAGGAACAAGAGGCAGACTGTTCTGAACATGATAATCTGAAGGTTTGTAGAGGGGGAATTTCTTGACTGTCTGAGGAACTATTGGCTATGCAAAATGGACTCTTATCTAGGATGTCAGTGTAGTTCTTGAATTAGTAACCCAAAGTTTGTTAGATTTTTATTGGACACTGTATATATATATATATAAGTACATGCCACGGAGTCCTTATAATCTAACAGGTCCTCAGCTAGTCAAGAAATTCCCTGCATTGTATGGATCCCAAAAGTTCACTACCACACCCACACGCTCCTGCCACCTATCCCTATCCTAAGCCAGATCAACCCAGTCCATGCCATCACATCCCACTTCTTAAGGATCCATTTCAACATTATCCTCTCAGGTCTTCCAAGTGGTTCTTCCCCTAAGGTATGCCTCCCAAATCCCTGTATACAACTGTCTTGTCTCCCATATGTGCCATGTGCCCTGCCAATCTCTTCTTGATTTGATCACCTGAATAGTAGTAGTGAGGAGTACATATTAAAAGTGCCTTGTGATGGAGTCTCCTCCGCTACCGTTACCTCATCTCTCTTAGGCCCAATAATCTTCCTCAGCACCCTATTCTCGAATGCCCTCAACCTATGTTCCTATCTTGTTGCAAGAGACCAAGCTTCACACCCATACCAAACAGCAGGCAAAATTATAATTCTGTGTATCTTAATCTTTATATTTTTTGGAGAGTAAATTTGAAGACAAAATATTCTGCTCCACGTGATAGCAAGCATTCCCCGACTTCAGTCTGCTCTTAATTTCTTGTTGAATGGAATTTTGATAGGATGCCGTAAATGGAAAGATAAATTGTTCATGGTGTGCAACTTCATGCATAACACACTAAGCTGAGCAAGGCATGAACCTGGTACCATGTATGCATAAGGACAATAGTGTCATTTCATACTGCAAAGACTCTTGCCATGTATAAATATTGTATCATCCGTAGCACTGATTGGGTGTCTAGGTTAATGCTAGTTGTGTGTCGGATTTTAAAATGTTCTTTTTCTGTTTTATATTAAAAGAAACCTGTCAAATGAATTGTCTGTATTTGACCAGTGATACATGAAAGCTACAGGCAAGTTCATGCTTTCACAATGTTGATATGTGTAGCAAGGACATGAGAAGTAACAGCAAAATGTCACTTATGAAGTAAATGCTTTGGACACTCTGTGATACAACAGAAGAGTGTAGAAAACAACATATTTTTGTTATAGTAAATATTTCCACAGTCAATTTAAATACATTCATATATGTTACACCGCATGTTCAAAGAACTGTTAAAAAATGTGTTTTAAGGGAACATACAGATTTACATCTGAAACTCTGAGGAATTCAAAATAAAGATGTGTGAGAAATTTGATATGTATTATAAACCAGCATTAACAAATAGTGTTTTTAACTAGACATTACATCTTCTCTGGCAGTCAGCAATGTCAAGATGGAATGGACATCCAGTATTTCAGGAACTTTTACAGTCTCCATAATGGGTTGACTAGATGATCAATGCTACTATAGACAGTATTTAAGTTATAGTGTGAAGTTTTACAGTGTTGTTTGTAATGTGCATGCCTGTCAAGTTATTGAATACAAATTGGTCCAACACTATGCATGTACTTATGCAGTCAAGCCATAGTCCTACATGTTTTGGTGGCCGCCACCAAAACGTGTCGGAATATAGCTTGCTGTTATAAATATGTGCATAATGTTGTACCAACCTGTAGACACTACAGTGTGAAGATTCAAGCCTTCTGGGATGTCATGCCATGTTGCATTCTAAATAGCCGGTCGGTAACTTTTTAGCGGTTGACACAGTGTAACATCCCAAAAGATTATTCATCAGCACCATTGTGAGAACCTCAAATCTTGGAAATTACACTTTGTTCATCAGTATCCCTCCAGTACACTGGAAAAAATGTGTTCCTTTTTGACATGGCTTACTACTCTTGAAGAATTAATTGCATTTACTGATTATGAACACTTCGTATCCAGTATAGAGTATCTGTTTGTGGTAAACAGTGGAATAATTCTTGTTCATGTTTTATTTGTGATATCAATTGTACTATTTAAAATTCCTGCAAATGACCTTATGTTTAAATTAGCTCACAGACAAGGTTGATGCTTGATGCAGTGCATAGACTGTCTCAGGGTTGGTGACCTTTACATAACTGTTTCATTTTATAATTATATGTGTGAGCACATGGCTTATATGTGAAAGAAAGTGAGTTCTGTAAATCCCCATAATATTTTTTATGTTTTCATTATCTTTTTATTTATGGTGAATATAGCAATGCTGTTTGTAGCTCATACCAAATTGGTTTGAATCGTAAGATGATTAATGAATAATGACTAATTGGAAGGGTATGTTTGTGTCCTAATTGGGTTGGTTTCTTTACATTTAGCTGGAGGGATGAAGGAAGGTCAAAACCGTCAGTTAAAACAGCAACTGTCATGACAAAGGCTGTTTCCTTGTAATATGGGGAAGAAATACTACCCTCTTGAGGGTGGTGTTGAGGTCTTTCTCTGTCTCCTGTCTTGTAAGTTCAAAGTCACAATATGTTAATTTAAACAGCTTGTTTTCAAGTTATTTGATTCCAGTCCTGAAATTTGTGAAAGTGGTTATGATGCTGTGGTTGTTGAAAAGGATCTGTGTGCAACTGCATCCTGTACAAAAATATGTATTAAATGGGAATATTATTTTAATTGCATTTGCAGAACCATCTGCACCATGGGCTGTGTGTTGGACACAGTGGCTTTCATGAAGGTTTCTCTCCAAGTACTTTGATTGTACCCTATCAATTATAATTCCACCAATGCCCCATGCTCATGTTTCATTTATCTACCATCTCAGCAACTGACGGCATTGTTAAGTAAAACATGTTTCTTTCTTTTATTGAAGATGAAGATAACTTTATTACTTGGACATATGAAAGAACCAAAGGTATGGTTGTCCTTCTCTTAATTATGTTGACAGTCTAAAGGTAAGGCAACAGGCTTTGTATAAGTAAATACCATAGTGTCATCAGTAGTAACTTGTTAATAGAGAAACTAATTAAGATATTACTTTCTATCAGACATTCACTGCCAAAATGAGATATGTCATAAAGTTTAAGGAATTCAATGTATCCAGATGTGATGGCATGTTTTCAAAGTATACATCATCTGTAAGTATTCTCTTAGTAAATTAAAACTTTTGTGTGTAACTTTGTATTCTACATTTAAATTTATTTGCATTCTGATAGGTCTTTATGATTAGTGTATTTCTGTTTGTTGCGTTTTTTTGCCTTATGTTGTTATAGGTAACAGAGAGTGTAATGAGCAATCATATGGCAGTGTATACATGAATGATTGTAATATGATGGTTACCTTCAATAACAGTAAAGATTATGCCTTTACTGCACATCTGTGATAACGGAGATGTAGTATTCATGATTAATATCAGGTCATAAGTTACTATATGATATTGGACTTTGTAATTTTTCCCAACTTTTTAGGCATGTTCACAAAATTGCAAATGTGACTATTAGCTTTGTCATGTCTGTCTGTCTGTCCATCTGCACGGAATGACTTGGCTCCCACTGAATGCATTTTCACGAAATTTTATATTTGTGGATTTTTGGAAATTTGTAAGAAAATTCAAGTTTAATTAATATCTGACAAGTATATTGGGTAATTTACATTAAAACTTCTTGTATACATTAATGATAATATCTCGCTGAATTCTTCTGAGAATGAGAAATGTGTCAGACAAAAGTTCCAGAGAATTTCAAAACACACATCTTATGTTCAATAATTCTGTTCTGAAAATCATGCCATTTGTGAGATAATGTGGAAAAATGTGGTAGAACCAGACAGACCACAGATGAAAATATAATATGGTGCAGAAAAGATGCACTTTGCATGCTGGATGATTAAGGCAAGAATACAGACACACACAATATATAATACTTATTACTGTTAAAGTATTGTTAAAATACAAAGAATTTTGTAGCTTGAAAACTGTTGAAAGGTAACCCATTATTGCTTGTCTATGGAAGCAATGAACACTTCGTAATTGTTGACTACACCTATGCCAACAACAATCAACAGGGGCATATTGTTGCATTTTTATGGCAGCAGTGGTTACGCAAATGTGTTACATTGTTTCGGAAAGGGCTCTGCTTTAACGTGTTTAGGTGGAAAGGTTGTAGGAACTGGGATTACACAGTTGGTATAATAACTGGGCTGCAAGCTGAACAACTGAGCAGCTGTGGTTGAATTATGAGCAGGGGCAAGGGATTTTTCTCTTTTACAAAGCATGCAGGCCACCTCTAGGACATACCCAGCCTTTTATTCAATGGTTATCATAGGGGTCTCTTGCCCTGGCGTTAAAGCTTCAGGAGTGCAAAGATCACCAATCATCTTAATGTAGTGCCAAGATTAAGAGTAATTGGGGTTACACCTCAGTCACCCATATACCTTCATGGCATTCACTGGGATAACTTTACTTTAGAGATTTGAGTTTGGCACAGCATTGATATTGAGGATTCAGGTCTTCTTGGTTGTTACACTGAGTAGCAGTTTTGATTCCTGATGTTTCAAAGGAATATACCCTCTTCATTTTCAAGAGTTGAAATAGTCCTAGAAAAGTGACCCTGCTATTCAGTACAACAAGTCAGAAGACCTGAGTCTTCATCTTCATCTTTGCTTCGATGTGTTACAGATGTGGAAGAACTACTCTTGTTGGTTCAATAGGTAGGTCACCATGGTTCAGGGTATGAGAGTACCTCCTGTTGCCAAAATGTTGTGGCTTTTATTTAAAAGGTTAGGTGATTGACACATTCTAAAAGAGCCTTGAATGTTGTGTCATATAACACAAAGTCCAAAATGTGTCAGTTAACTTTTCATTCTTAGTTTGGGATTCAGGGAGGAGATTCATTTTCATTGTATGTTCTTTTGTGCTATGCAGGCTTCATCATAAACAACATAGAATTTTAGCATTGATAATAATGGTGTGCTGAATTGTGACTGGCAAGGAAACTATGCTTTTTCCCATATATGCTGGAGATCTCACTTCCAGAATCTTTTCAACACATTTTATTGGCATTTTATTATTATCCTTTACAAAGAGTGAAGGCAAATCAGTATAGGTGTGTCACATCCATGAAACTGATTTGGATTTCACCATTAAGCCGCTGGAGTCCATTACATGTTTGAAGTTTTTAATTTTATAAATATGTTAGTAATGTAGAGGTGCACAAATTTTATGAGTTTGAAAAAACACAAGTTTAACTATTGGAGCAGTAGTCAGAGAATCCATGAAGATAGTGTTTTAACCTTAGCTTTAACAGAAATGGTAATGATACTAACTGTATTAAATGCATAAACCAAAGTACCACAGAAATGAATTTTGTAAGTGCAGAAAATGAACAGAGCCTGGAATGTTACTGCAAGTCCCAAGGTGGAAAGTTCAAGGGGATCATTCATCCACTTCATACAAGCAACTTGCCTTCCACCGTACACTTCATCCCAAATATTATTTGGTAAGAACATGTATAAGTACTAAATAAATTTTTTGCAACTGTGCATTCATTATATTTTGAACAACAATAAACGGATCCAGATAAAAAGCTGTGCGTTTGCAAAGCAATATGCAATGGTACTAGGTAGGCAGACTGTATAAAAAACATAATAAGTGGCACTCTGTCTGTGGGTGATTCACAAATTTGCTGTTTATCGACACATTCTACAATTTCAAGACATTGCCAAGCAAATGCCTGATAGATTTTCACCAACCTGCTGTAACAGGTAGGCCCTGGGTTAACAATAACAGTGTTTATTGACACTACAGATGAAACACAACAGTAGTGAACACAGAACACTTCACCAGAATTTCAAGACCCACTCGACAGTTAATTCTGTACTCATACAATCAGTACTCCGGGCTCATAGCCCTGGCACCAGTCTCGAACACACACTGCTTCGCCGTGAGAAGAAGACTGTCCAATCGCATTTCTCGAGCCTCTGCATTATTCCTTGCAGCGCTAGATACCCCTAGAATGTTTTGTCCTCTCGTACGGAAAAGTTCTGGCAGCTTCGCGAGTCTTGACACTACTAGGAGCTGTTGCTCACGGTTACACTGTTCCCTCCTCAAGGCTACGCGTCCCGAGTAGCCACCAGGTATGAAGCCAGTATGTCCAGGTGGACGACTATCATCTTTGCCCTGGGAAGCCGTTGAATCCGGTATATGACGTTTATCCACATGGGCCTTACCAGCACGTTTGCAGCTTGGGTGACTTTCCTCTCTACCGGGGAAGGCGGTACAGCCACACTCAGTCGCCATCTTGAAAACCAACCGAGTTGGCCAGCTGGTTGTAGCGTGCCTTCATCCGGTCACCGGCCACTTTCAGGTGCTGCGCGGGCGAATTGGTGGATGTCTTGTAGCCGTTCGACAAGGTCGTCTGCATAGTCTGTCGTCGACTGTTCCTTGTCTGGGGGAGCCCCGAACATCAGATCACAGGGCAGGCGAAGCTTCCGCCTGAACACCATATTGGCAGGGGTCAAACCGATGGTCTCTTGGGTTGATGCTAGGTAGAGGAGCAAGAAGATGGAGAGTCTCTCATCCCAGTCCCGTTGCTGAGGAAAGACCACCTTCCTCAGGTACTCGTCGATCGTCTTCCCGTATCGTTCCACCATTCCATTTAGTTGTGGGTGTAGGGGTGTTGTTTTAGTTTTGCTAGATTCTAGTCGCTCCAGGACGCCCTGCATTAGCCTGGATTCGAAGTTCCGGCCCTGGTCGCTGTGCAGCTCCATAGGGACGTCGAAGCGGCAGAAGTTGGCCACCAGGGCGTTTGCCACTGTCGATGCCTCTTGGATGGGGACGGCGTAAATTTTTGGCCACTTGGTGAAGCAGTCCATGGCGATTAGGAGATATCTGTTTCTCCTGTCACTCTCCCGGAAAGGTTCAGCCACGTTAACTGCAATCCTCTCGAAGTGTGCCCCGACGTTGGAGTGGTAAATCAGGCCCCGATTTCTAGTTCTTCTAGTAGGTACTGTTGCTCTCGGTTACAATACACACAAAACCGACGGTACCAAACACTGACTCGCTAACCGTCGGTGAAGGATACGGACAAATTGCATGAATGCAGCGGTGCGAATGAAAACCCTACCAAACCATAAAATGGGACATTCGGGCGTCCTGACAAAGGTTCTCCGAACCCCGGGATATTCCTTTTTAAAAACAGGACAGTCCCGGGGAAAAGGGGACGAATGGTGAACCTTAACACCCGTGTTTCTACAAACTTCGCACACGCACAATTGGCTAACAAATCTGCCGTACCGCCGAGGTGTTTCGGATGGTTGCTTATGTTCGTCAGCCCACTCGCACTGAGCTCTCTTTTTATCGTTTCATATGAAGTGTTTCAGATACATCGCGGTCCTCTGCATACACGCGCACACGTACGTAATGCTATGTTAGATTCGCTGCATCGTCATCGGAGCCGCCGAAAACGGGTTCGGGCCCCGGTGAGAGAATTGTTTGTCCCCCCCCCCTTCCGCCATGAAGGGCGGAACGGCTAAAAATATGCAACATATTTGGACCCCATCTCCCTTCCGGACCGCCGGGCTCCAGTAATATGTACCCCCCTCCCCTTCGGCGACACTGATCGTCACGCTGCTAAGCAAACTAGTGCTTTAGATGAATACCATATGAGTCAGGAGCAACACACCACCTGGCAAACACTGGCAAGTTCAGCCTCCGCCTGCCCCGCCATCGCCAACTTCATACTTGATATGGATCGGAGATTAGATGCTTAATATGTAACTTAACGTCTATGCCGACTGCGTGATTGGCGTTCTGCCATCCAGCATCCCTAGACGCGACTGACGTTAGATCCATGACTATTACCATGACGCCCATGATGCATGTCCATAACTGACAGGTAAGAAAAGACGTCACGTTCAATGACTTCTGGAAGTTTATCCGTGGAATGAAAGAAGAACTGGGGAATGCGGTCCGTGACATCATCACATTGATAAGGAACAAGCGCACAAACACCAGTACCCCCTCTCACACCCTGTGTACACTCTTTCGGTAAACTTACAGTAGGCTATGTTGCCGAACTGCCACTGCGCATGGGGCAGAATATTCCGCTAATATTTGCATTTAAAGATGTAATATAAATTGTCACGGCTATGCCCGATTATTGTTTAACATTAATTTAAGAAATGTCGTTCTAACGTAATGCTAAAATTACGACATTTTAGCGTCCCGGCGGAGGTTTGTCGAGACACCGTTCTGGAAAAATGCCGAGGAATGGCGGTCCTCTCCTGAAGTGAAAGCGCGCTAGGGTGTATGCACCTTCATCTAGTACCGAGGGTAAGAATGAGTGTGGCTATACCTTTGCTTCCTCTATATGCTTTAGTGCCATACACAAAGAAAACGCTTAACATTCCTTTTCCTTTAGTTTGCATGATGTTGCAATCACTTACATGTGCCATTATTTGTCGTATAACAATAACATGGCGCGTCCTCAACTTTTAGATGGAGCAGAAGGACTTTGGCTATGGATGGTACCTGCGAATATATCGAATAAGAAGATGTGAACAGTCGACTAGAGGTGGTCCTCCAACTTGGAGTTTGGGCGAGGGGCTAACAACTCCTCACCGTAAGAACGTAGCAAGTTTAAAGGCTGTTTACAGTGTCTCGGTCTTGGGCTCATCTTTTGAAACAAGTAACGGAAAAATCAACATGGGATTTGGAATGTGGAATGTTGCGAGTCTGTATGAATCCTAATCCGGAGGTCAGGTCCGCAACCTCCGGGTCAGGATTCGCCACTGCCGGGCCAGGGTCCCTAAAGCAGTTGCAAGATAATTGGGGAAATAGGCCTATACAGTATTTTAGAATTACTGGGAGAGCATGATGTCAGATGAGACGAGGCAGGCACTGAATGAGCAATGGAGTATTTTTTTTTTCGGAAAAGGAAATGAACATCGTCAAAGAGTGTCCCCCCCCCCATAATAGAACCATATCATCTCGAATCCCGCTGGGGCATGGATATCTGTCTCGTAAATGTTGTGTGTTGTCAGAGGTCTCTGTGAATGATCCATCGCTCTCCTAAAGGAGTCCTACCGAGTGTCGTGTGTCTGAGTGCTATCTCGAAATTTCAACCATGAGGCGGCCTAGGACTGCTACGCCACAAAAGAAAGAATAAAAATATCAGTTGTGAGAACAGGGTGCGTGAGTCATATTTAGTGCTGAGAGGTCGCTAGTGAGGTAGTCTCCTGAATTCATACGCATCCACTGAGAATAAAAAAGATAACTCAAAGGACAGTTTCTTTGACGAATGAGATCAGATATTCGATGGCTGAATATAGAAGAACTACAATTTTGCATGTTGTTTTGTATTGGTGTGTTATTTGGTTTCGCATGTTGTGGGAAGAACTTAGGCTGAAAGTTTTCGAGAATAGGATGCTGAGGAGGAATTTGAGCCACACAGGGACGACTTAACATTGGAGTGGAGGAACCTGCACAGTGAGGAGCGTCATGACACCAAATATTATCCGGGTGATCAAATCAAGAACAATGAGATCGGCGGGCATGTGGCACGTATGGGGGACAGGAGAGGCGCATACGAAGTTTTGTTGGGGAAATCGGAGGAAGAAAGACCGCTTGGAAGAACTAGGCATAGATGGACGACTGATGTTACAACGAATCTTAAAGAAATCAGTTGGGAGTGCATGGACTTGATTGATCTGACTAGGACAGGGACAGGTGGTGGGCTCGTGTAAATGAGGTAATGATTGAATTACTGCTAATTGTTTCGTACTATCGTTATATCTCGGTAGTCACAGAAAAGGCGGGGTTCAGACTGACGTGAAACTAAAGACCACAGATCAGGTCAAAAACATCTCTTACCAGTCGAGCGGAAGTTACGTAGCTCCCATCTGGAATCTTCTAGTATATGTGATATTAACGGTCATGTAATGACTTAGTCTGTACTGTCGTTCAATCGCCAGTTATCCCATAGGCATGACAGAGTTTGCTTCAGTTTATTGAAGTTTAAGTAAAGAACGTCTGGGATGTAACGCCTAGTCAATGACTTCCAGAGTTGTTACGGTCATATGGATACTCCGAAGGCTATTACTGAATGCAACATTCCGACGTTCACACTAAATATAAAATCCTCGTGGTTCGTAGAAATAGACTGAAATCGCCTAACAAAATACAGAAACGCATTCAACAAATGCACAGATACGTTAGATAAGGCCATTACTTCACCAGGCGTGCATTCCCGCCCTCCCCCAGATAAGTATCAGGGATCCAACATAAAATATATAGTAACAATATAGTACAATGGAATCTTGAACCCATATTGTTTTCATACGCATCATTTAAAGGAGGGAGTAACATTAACGTGTTTTAAAATATACATACTGTAAATATCACAAATATAAAATTCGCAATATATTTGTATTTATGTTGGTAGCGCAAACGAGACGCGACGAATCGAATTTTTTTCTTGCTGGTGCATATTAGAACGAGCGTTCTACTCATTCTACTAATTCTTAACGTTGGCGCGAGATGGGCGTGAGTGGTAATTAACGCCCCAGCAGGTTTACGCGTTATGTTGAATCACAGTACCCAATGACTATGAGACTGGGTGCGCCGTACAGCTAATACGGACGTTTTGAGTAAGAGAAAATCTCTTGCCCCTGCCAGAACTGAGGTCCGCATCGTCCATCCCGCAGTTCTGTCTCTTCGCATCGTCCTCTAATTGGGTAATGCACACCCTATGTCTTCCGTGGCCTAATACGTTCAGTCACATGCAAGAGCTAATCAAGAGTTTCTACAGCTGTGATCCCTGCTCGTCACTCTGTTTACCACGGATTACAGGTGTTTACAGAACTCGTTGATAATTTGGCGCGCGATGGTGTGCCCTAAATCCGTGTTGTGTGAAGTTGTACTTTATGTAATGTGCACCAGCTTGTAGCAGGCGGAGTATATTTTGCGTACCTACGTAACGACGGAAGGCATTGTGTTTTAAGCAGCGTAGGGGTTTGGAGAAACCAGCAGAAATGTCTCAGGTAATGTTAAAACACATGTATCTGTAAGCTTTAGTTCATATTTCATATTGTGTTACACATCGCTAGTGTTGGGGTTGACTTAAATACAGTTTCAGTCACTTGAGACAAATGATGTAATACAGACATTATTAATTCTTAATTGTAACACTGAGTGAAGGTACTTTTCTATATAATGTTCCCGAATTTCCGAAAGAGCATTGCTTATTCGAAGTGTCTAGGTTTCGCCCCCTCGTCGTAGTAAGAGCAACATGTTGACGAAGACGAGAATGGAACATCGGTGAAATGATATTGATGTAAAAACTGAGATTGACTTGAAATGTACTTAAAGATGCAGCTTGTACCACGCTGTAAACTCAGTCCGTTGCCGTTGTAATACACAATCTGTTATGTGTTCAACAGGGAAGTAATTGGTGCTTGTTCTGAGAACCATACAGAACACATAAATTGCGTTCGTGTCCATAGCATAGAATGTTTGAATATTAAACCTGGTGGTACATATAGTAACTACTAGGCTTTAAAAGGCCGACATGCAGGTCACTTACCTTAGACTTTAGGGTTGGGTTATGTTCAGCTGTGTTGATGATGTGGCACATATGGGGCTGTTAGATTTTAGTTTTAAACATTTGACACGCATTTTATAATATGAACAGTACAGAACATTTTACACCACACTTATGTTAAAGGTTAGGTTTAGGTGTTCAGTGTAGAGGTATTAATCTCTTAACTGTAACTCACGCACTGGATTTGTTCTATTGTTGGACTAGTGGGTGGGTGTAGCAATTTTAAGCACCTAACAAAGATGATATAATACAGTCTGACTTTGCCCATAATTGTAGGATGAAGAGTAGGATAGTAGACTTATTAACTTGATAATATTTTCTAAAATCTATTAGTTAATGTATAAAAGGATAATTTATTTATGGAATTCCAAAATATCCTTTCAGAAAGACAGCTTGGATTTAGAAAAGGTTTATCTGTGGACAAAAATCTGTCATAGACCAGGTGTGCACGTATTTTCCAAATGTCTAGGAGCCACCTTAAAATTCTACACACCAGAGAGGTGATATGAAATAAGTTCCATACTATGAACCCACAAACGTTAGGTGCCACCATAGAAAATTTAGTCACTCAGGCAACCTTGTGCCCTTATTTGTGCTGTTTGTTTGCTGTACTGATGAAACTCACAGTGACATAATTTGTGAACTTTCCAAACATTTTGTCTGTGTGCATCATAACATATTGTTATAAAAAATAAATTTGCATACCATTCAAAACCAAAATTGGGTAGTGGTTTGAATCCTACCTTAATGAGGGAAAACAAAAGAGTAGATATTATTTCTCCAGATTCAAATGGTAACACAAACTGGAACTGGGGCATTGTAACTTTAAAGTGTGAGAGGCTTTCGTACATGATCCCCTGCTTTTCCTTGTGTACAATAATGGTCTGCTTCCAGTGCTCCTTTCTCTGTCTAAATCTATGCCTTTTGCTGATGATACTAGTATCATTTTAGTGTGTGGTATCTTTTGGGACAAATTTTTGACTCAGTTAACACAACTAATTGTGTTAAAGAAGAAGAGTTATAATATTGTTTTTTTTTTTTTTACTTGCATTAAATTTTGGAAAAACAGGCTTCATGAAATTTGATACCAACAATAGTACATGTCTTTATGTAAGTGTGGGGTATGACAATAAAACAACTGAAGTAGCAGATACAGCTAAACTCCTTGGGCTGAAAATTGCTCCTAACTTTGGAGTGGGGAGGTCAGTGATGATGATGACAATGTTGGCGACATATTATCCCGAGCTTGGTTTGCCATGCTGTGCATTGAGAGTGGTCATATCATGCATGAAAACAGTACTTAAAAATTGGTATTCTTTGTGTGTTTCAATTTCATTATATATTAGTGAGTTACTTTTTTTTGGGGGGGGGGGGGGTTGAAAAAAAACTCAAAGAGGTGTTTTTTATCACATTAA
>Ga0131853_10006990_pt1 | contig 20402 bp, 35 predicted proteins | sample TergutLab28metaG_FD_92764 | JGI IMG/M metagenome (GOLD analysis project Ga0131853, IMG submission 92764) | Labiotermes labralis P1 segment gut microbial communities from Petit-Saut dam, French Guiana - Lab288 P1 (version 2) (version 2) | ecosystem: Host-associated > Arthropoda: Insects >...
AAACAGCCCCGGTATCGCAGCCGGCGTAAAAAACGGCAGCACGGTGAGCGATTCAGAAATTCGAACCTGCATCGGCCCGTACGATATCGGCGCGAAAATGCGTGTTATTGCCACGTAAACGGCAGCAATCACAGCTGCCTGAACCAAATACTTTGTCTTCATAATATATACGTCTTTCCAATTATTATACTTACAAAAATAACGATGCAACAGACGGCGAACACATCCAATTTTTTCATTTTCATCGCATACATTCGGGTTCTGTTGTCTCCTCCTCTATAGCATCTGGCTTCCATCGCCATTGCAAGTTCCTGAGCAATGCGAAACGCGCTGATAAACAAAGGAACTAAAATCGGAATTAAACTTTTGGCTCTCCTGAAAATATTGCCGCTCTCAAAGTCGGCACCTCTTGCCATTTGCGCTTTCATGATCTTGTCCGTTTCTTCAAGCAACGTCGGGATAAAACGCAACGCGATGCTCATCATCATTGCAAGTTCATGCGCCGGAACTTTGATCACTTTTAACGGTTTGAGTAAGTACTCCATCCCGTCCGTAAGGCTGATCGGTTTCGTCGTGAGCGTCAAAAGCGATGAACTCATGATCAAAAGCATGAGACGTATGACCAAAAATGCGGCGCTGTAAGCGCCCTCTCTCGTAATCGTCACAAAACGCCATTGAAAAATGGGTTCTCCCGGAATCATAAACAGATTGAACACAACCGTCAAAATGATGATGAAAAAGACCACTTTCAGGCCTCTTAACATAAACGACAGCGGCACTTTTGAGATTGCGATGACAAGCCCGAGCGCAGCAGCGCAAATTGCAAACCCGATGAAATCTCGAACCAAAAAAAGCGTTACAATAAAAGCAAACGTGCTTATGATTTTTACTCTTGCATCTAATTTATGAATCATTGAATCGCCGGGAAAATACTGCCCTAACGTAATGTCTCTGATCAAATTGCCTCCCTCTTTAACGCACGGACGATTTCATCCATCGCTTCGTCCGCACGAAACAGTTCTGTTTTTACGTTAAGCCCATGCTCCGCCAGTTTGTGCATGAAATCCATGACAGGCGGAATATCAAGCCCCGATAAAAAAAGCTTGTCCTTTTGCCTGAACACTTCCTCTGCAGTTCCGTACATCAGCATTTCGCCTTTTTCAAGCACGAGGATTTTTTCACAGTAATGCGCAATATCGGTCATATTATGCGAAACCAAAATAACGATATTGCCGGTCGTTTGATGAATTTCTTGAATCATACGCAGAATATCTTTATGCGTTTTGGGGTCAAGACCCGCAGTGGGTTCATCCAAAATCAAAACGTCCGGTTTCATGGATATGACGCCTGCAATCGCCACACGCCGCTTCTGCCCTCCCGAAAGTTCAAAGGGTGAGCGCTCCGATATTTCACTGAAGTCAAGGCCCACAAGCGCGATGGCTTCACGGACGCATTGATCAACTTCGTCGTCAGACAAACCCAAATTGCGTGGGCCGAACGCCACATCTTTATAGACCGTTTCTTCAAAAAGCTGATATTCCGGATACTGAAAGACAAGCCCAACTTTACGCCTGATGTCGCGCATCGGTACGCTTCCTTTTGTAATATCTGTCCCGTTGATGACGATGCTGCCCGATTTGGGCTTCAGAAGGCCGTTTAGATGCTGGATCAGGGTGCTTTTTCCTGAACCCGTATGACCGATGATGCCCATAAACTCCCCATCGGCAACCTCAAAACTGATCGAATTCAAAGCATGCGACTCATACGGCAAGCCCTCGTTATAGATATGTGTTAATTCTTTGATTTGTATTGACATAAATAGGTTACCAATTCCTCTGTATGAATCATCTCTTCCGGAACATCAATTCCTTTTTTCCGCAGCTTATGAGCAGCCTGTACCGCAAAGGGAACATCAAGGCTAAGGCTTTCGATATAGTCTGCTTCCCGAAACACTTCTTTCGGAACGCCATCTAAAACGATCTTTCCGGCTTCCATGATGATGATTCTGTCCGCCATCGCTGCCTCATCCATAAAGTGAGTAATCAGTATAATTGTAATTCCCTTATCGTTCAGTTCCTTGATGATATTCATGACTTCGCGCCGCCCACTGGGGTCAAGCATCGCCGTCGGTTCGTCAAAAATAATACACTCAGGCATCATCGCGACGACGCCCGCAATTGCGATGCGTTGTTTCTGCCCTCCTGAAAGAAGATGCGGTGCCATCTTTCGATGTTCATACATTCCGACCGCTTGAAGCGATTCATCCACTCTTTTTCGGATCTCATCCGGTGCTATGCCCAGATTCTCCGGCCCAAACGCAACATCGTCTTCCACGATCGAAGATACCAGTTGGTTGTCAGGGTTTTGAAATACCATACCGACAGTTTGCCTGATCTCCCAAACGTTTTTTTCGTCTGCCGTGTCCAAATCATTCACGTAAACAGCCCCGCCGCTTGGAAGCAACAAGGCATTGACATTTTTCGCAAATGTGGATTTTCCGGAACCGTTTTTTCCGATCACTGCGGTAAAGCTGCCCTTTTCGATCTCCACATTCATATCGTATATCGCTTTTATGCTCTCTTTATCGTCGTCCTGCTTGTACTCAAACATCAGGTTAACTGCCCTGATTATGCTACTCATCTATTGAAGTACTCTCTTTCCTGCCTCTGACACGAGGCGTGAAGATATATCGGAAAATGCCGTCGTCTCTTCCATATTCTCAAAGTCAATTCTAAAGTCTATGCTTCCCAAATACGCAATAAACTCTCTTAAAACTTCTGCAACCGTTGTGTCGGCATACTGCCTGCTGAACGCCACATAGGTGTTTTGCGCACTTTCATTGAACCTGCCATCGCTGTCAAAGATCGGCGTTCCACTGACCCCAATCAGCATAAGCCTTATGTAATACTCAAAAATTCTAACGGCTTCTTCCCGAACGATTTGATGGTCTGCCGTTGTGATTAAAATTTCCAAGCTGTGCGCGCGTTGGGAAAGTTCTTCCCATGATTTTTGAAGCACATGATCGATGACCGCCGGATGTTCCTGCTCTTGCGCTTTTATATCATAAAGCGCAGCCAAATCCTCGCTCATGTACTGTTTGTATCGCTCTAAAAATGCCCGATAGTCAGGGCTGTTTTGGTCAAAAGCAAATAGGTAATCTTCAAAAGCAACGAGCATCTGGTTCGCGTGTTCCGTCTCAAACACCCTCAGGTTTTGATCCAAAAACGCGCCGATCTCAGCGATGCTTTCCGGGTTTGCCGGCTCCTGAAGCATGGTTACATATTCAGACATGATTTCCGGCAAGTTTGCTGAAGAAGCACACCCTGCACCAACAAATAACAACAGCGTACATAATAATACACAAAAAACCTTTTTCATTGCATTCATCTCCTCGTCTGTGTCTTGTCCAATCCGCTCATAACCCATCAATAGTATACACGATTTGAAGCATTATCGCAAGGCGAACAACTCGGAAACATCAAGTTGCCCCGGGGCAGTCGCCCTCATCCCTTTTGCGTACGTGATGGATGAACCGTAAAACGGCTCTATATACCTTGTTATCTTCCCGTGTTCTCCCATCCCAATTGTAACGAAAGGTTTCTTCGCATGTTTTTCATGCATTTCTTTTGCTGCACAGATGACATCCTGCGCGCTCGCATCGTCATCTGCAAATACAGCAAGTTTTACAATGTCTGCGCTTGTCTCTTGCATTTTGAGCAGCAGTGCGATGATTTCATCCTTGGAAAGCCCTTGGTCGAAAATGTGTTTTGAAACGATCACTTTGATGTTGTTTTTATGCGCCTGCTCGATCAGCATTTCGACAAATTCCGGGGCTTTTGTAAACTCGATATCGACGATGTCAACATGCCCAGACTGTATGACTTTCTTATAAATGGCTTCGTATTCGTCATCCCCATTTGAGCCCAATCCGCCCTCAGCCAAGGTTCTGTATGTAAAAAGCAAACATTTTTGACTCAGTTTTTGCTTCGCTTCATACACCAACGCTTGCAAATATTCCAAGTCAAAAGGCCTATCGCTCCGGTAATCATAGCGTATTTCGACAATATCGCACGGGCTTTCCGCCACATGATCCAGCTCCTCTTCAAACGCATCCTTGCTCAGCGCTGAAATCGGCATACAGATCTTCACTGTGCCGTCGCCTATGATCGTATTCCCAATCTTCACTTGACTCATGTTCACCTACTCCTTGTAGACTCGATGTCTTAATTAAAAATAGCCCTGCACATACCAGTGTCGGGCTATTTAACCTTTAGTTGTTATACGAGTTCCAGAAACACGACCTCTGCGTTGTCTCCCTGTCTTGGCCCTAACTTGAGGATTCTTGTGTATCCTCCCTGTCTTGTGGCATATTTAGGAGCAATCTCATCAAAGAGTTTTTTCACGACTGTCTCATCGTACACATATGCAAGCACTTGCCTTCTGGCATGAAGATCGCCGCGTTTCGCCAATGTAATCATTTTTTCCGCTGCTCTTCGCGCTTCCATGGCGCGGAATTTCGTTGTCGTAATACGTCCTTCTCTTAAAAGATCCGTAACGATATTTCTGAGCATCGATTTCCTGTGCGCTGTAGGTCTGCCGAGTTTTCTATATCCTGGCATTGCTATTTTCTCCTTTCATCTTAGTGGCCTCCATAAACTAGATCTTTTTCTTAGTCATCATTTGGCCTGAGTCCGAGTCCGAGTTCTTCCAATTTATATTTTACTTCTTCAAGCGATTTCTTTCCGAGGTTTCTGACTTTCATCATATCTTCCTCTGAACGATGGGTAAGCTCTTCGACCGTATTGATCGCCGCTCTCTTCAAACAGTTGAACGAACGAACGGAAAGTTCGAGTTCTTCAATCGTCATTTCAAGCGCCTTTTCTTTCTGGTCTTCTTCTTTTTCCACCATGATTTCCATTGTGTCGGTGTTCTCGGTGAGTTCAACAAACAGGTTCAAATGTTCCTGCATGATTTTGGCTCCGATCGACACACCTTCTTCCGGTGAAATGGATCCATCCGTCCATATTTCTAAAATAAGCTTGTCATAGTCCGTAACCTGCCCGACACGCGTATTTTCTACAAAGAAATTCACCTTGCGTACGGGTGTAAAAATGGAATCAATCGGAATGACCGCAATCGGTGTATGTTCTGTCTTGTTTTGTTCAGCCGATACGTATCCTCTACCCTTTGCCAAACTGATTTCCATAACAAGTGACGCGTTTTCTTCAAGTGTCGCAATATGAAGATCTTGGTTGTATACTTCTACATCGGAATCCCCAATAATGTCTGCAGCCGTAACTTGTTTAGGCCCAACGGCATTGATAATCGCGCGTTTGACGCCATCGCTCGAAATTCGAACAGCAAGTTGTTTCAGATTCAGTATAATTTCCGTAACGTCTTCTTTCACGCCCGGTATTGTTGAGAATTCGTGAAGTATCCCGTCAATCTTTACAGATGTAACAGCAGCTCCCGGCAAAGAACTCAAAAGAATCCTTCTGAGACTGTTCCCAAGAGTCGTGCCGTACCCTCTTTCGAGAGGTTCCACGACAAATTTTCCGTAACTTCGATCGTTCTCTGAATAAATACATTCAATTGTTGGCTTTTCGATTTCTATCACTCAAAAACCCTCCTTTAATCTGTTACTTGGAATATAACTCAACGATTAAGTGCTCTGCTACCGGAGTATCGATGTCTTCTCTCCTTGGCATAGCAACAACTTTACCTTCTAACTTCTCAACATCCACTGTCATCCATGAAGGCACGCTAATCGACATCTCTTTAATCTCCTTGAATTTAGGAGAGCTTGTGCTTTTTTCTTTTACTTTGATCACATCTCCCGGCGATATCATAGCGGACGGTATATTCAATTTCTTTCCGTTCACTGTAAAATGCCCATGTGTCACAAGCTGACGCGCTTCTTTTCTTGATGAAGCAAATCCCAGTCGGAATACAACATTATCCATTCTGGTCTCCAGCATGATCAGGAGGTTTTCACCTGTGATGCCTTTTTTCTTTGCGGCTTTGTCAAATAAATTTCGAAACTGTGTTTCCAGTAATCCGTAAAATCTTTTCGCCTTTTGCTTTTCTCTTAGCTGACGTCCGTGTTCAGAGATTTTTTTCCTGCTCTGGCCGTGTTGCCCGGGAGGATAGTTTCTCTTTTCTATCGCGCATTTTGCGCTATAGCATCTTTCACCTTTTAAGAACAGCTTTTGGCCTTCTCTTCTGCATAGTCTGCATGAAGCGCCTGTATATCTTGCCATGTTAAAGCTCCCCCTTTCTTACACTCTTCTTCTCTTCGGCGGCCTGCACCCATTATGCGGGATTGGCGTAATATCTTTAATCAAAACAATCTCAAGTCCAGCCGATTGAAGCGCTCTGATTGCAGCTTCTCTTCCTGAACCGGGACCTTTTACATATACTTCAACGGTCTTTAAGCCATGTTCTATGGCCGCTTTTGAAGCTTCCTCCGCTGCCATCTGCGCAGCAAAAGGAGTCGACTTCCTTGAACCTTTAAATCCAAGCGCACCCGCGCTGGACCATGACAGGGCATTTCCTGAAAGGTCTGTAAGCGTCACAAGCGTATTGTTAAAGGTAGATTGGATATGTGCCTGGCCTTTTTCAATGTTCTTGCGTTCTCTTCTTTTTTTTCTGACTGTTTTTTTCACAGCTTTAGCCATCTTTTACTACCTCCTTATTTTTTCTTCTTTCTTCCTACAGTCTTTTTAGGACCCTTACGCGTTCTTGCATTTGTCTTCGTCTTTTGCCCTCTGACAGGAAGTCCTCTTCTATGCCTGATTCCTCTATAACATCCGATTTCCATCAGTCGTTTGATGTTGAGCGAAACCTCTCTTCGAAGATCTCCCTCTACAACGTAATCCTGTTCCAGGATCTTTCTGATGGAACCGGCTTCTTCCTCTGATAAATCTTTTACTCTTGTATCCGGGTTGATTCCGGCTTTTTCTAAAATAGCAAGCGAAGTATGTCTGCCTACTCCATAAATATAGGTGAGTCCTATCTCAACCCTTTTGTCTCTTGGTAAGTCGACACCGGCTATACGAGCCATATTTTTTCCTCCTTAAATAAAAATTAATATTTAAAAGTGCGCTAAGGGCATCCCCGTTGCCTCACGGCAAGAAAGCACAGCCGCTCCCCTCGGCATTTTTTAATTAACCTTGCCTCTGTTTATGTTTTGGATTTTCGCAAATAATCATGACTCTTCCATGACGTTTGATGACTTTGCATTTCTCGCAAATTTGTTTAACAGCAGCTCTTACTTTCATTTTTCCGCTCCTCCTTAATGGTTCTATTTATCTCTCCATGTAATCCTGCCACGCGTCAGGTCATAAGGCGAAAGCTCGACTTTTACTCGATCGCCGGGAAGGATTCTGATGAAATGCATCCTGATCTTTCCGGAAATATGCGCAAGCACTTCATATCCGTTTTCAAGCTTTACCACAAACATTGCGTTTGGCTGGGCATCTACTACAGTGCCAAATACTTCAATGCTGTCCTTTTTCGCCATATTATCATACTCCTCTACAAGGTAAGCAACTCCGGCTCACCATCCGTGATAACAATTGTATTTTCATAATGCGCAGACAATTTTCCGTCTGTCGTCACAGCAGTCCAGTTGTCTTCTTTCATGTCAACATCAAAACTGCCTTGATTGATCATGGGCTCGATCGCAAATACCATTCCTTTGGCAAGCCTTGGCCCTCTCCCCGGTTGCCCGTGGTTCGGGATTTGAGGCTCTTCATGCATTGATTTTCCGATACCGTGCCCGACAAAATCTCTAACGACAGAAAATCCTGCCTGTTCGACATGTTGCCCGATCGCATTTGAAACATCACCCAGTCGGTAGCCTACTTTACAAAATTTCAGGCCTGCGAAAAAACTTTCTTCAGCGATCTGAATCAGCCTTTCCGCGTCTTCACTTATTTTGCCTACCGCATATGTCCTTGCCGCGTCGCTGATGTATCCCTTGTATGTGCAGCCTACATCCACGCTTACAATATCTCCGTCTGCCAGCAGCCGCTTTGCGCTTGGTATCCCGTGAATTACTTCATCGTTTACAGATACACAAGACGCCGCAGGATAACCGTTGTACCCTTTAAACGACGGGATCATCTTGTTTTTGAGAATGATTTCTTCCACAAACGCATTGATGTCCATGGTCGAGATCCCCGGCTTTATCAAGTGATAAAGCTCTCTCAAAATCATTCCCGTCACTTTTCCGGATTCACGCATGAGGTCAATTTCCTGGTCGGACTTGATAATGATCATTTTATCCCTCTACTGCTTTTACGATTTTAGCAAATACATTGTCAAGCCCAATCATCCCATCAATGTGAATGATATTCCCCATTTTATCGTAATGATCCGTGAGAGGCTTCGTCTCTCTGTTGTATACTTCAGTCCTGTTTAGGACTGTCTCCGCATTATCGTCAGGCCGCTTATAAAGTTCACCGTTGCATGTGTCACATATGCCGTCTTTTTTAGGCGGCAGACCCGGTACATTGTAGATCGCACCGCATGATTTGCAAAGATGCCTGCCTGCAAGCCTTTTCACCAGCTCCTCTTTATCAACGTATAGATCGATTACTTTATAATCGCCCCATCCTGACTCTTGGAAAAAGCTTGATAACACTTCTGCCTGATACACGGTTCTTGGAAATCCATCCAGTACAAACCCATTCTTGCAATCATCTTCAAGCAGACGTGCTTCCACAATCTCTATAACGAGGTCATCCGGTACAAGCTCCCCTTTATCCATATATGCTTTCGCTTTTATCCCTAACTCAGTCCCTGCTTTAATGTTCTCTCTAAAGATGTCGCCTGTTGAAATGTGCGGAACATTAAACTTTTCTTTGAGTTTGGCAGCTTGGGTGCCTTTGCCTGCGCCCGGAGGGCCAAGTAAAATCAGATTTAACATCATATCTCCTATAACTTTTATTTCAAAAATCCTTCGTAATTTCTCATAACCATTTGGTTTTCCAGCTGTTTCATCGTATCCAGCGCAACTCCGACAGCGATCAAGAGGGATGTTCCTCCGAATCCTATGCCGAGGCCTGTTACCGAATCGATGATGATCGGCATCGTTGCAATCATTGCAAGGAACAGAGCGCCAACAAGAGTGATTCTTGTCAGAACTTTGCTTAAATATTCAACGGTCGGTTTGCCCGGTCTGATGCCCGGTATAAAGCCTCCGTTTGCTTTCATGTTTCCTGCAACTTCCATCGGGTTAAACGTTACTGATGTATAGAAGTACGTGAAAAAGATGATCAGCAATGCGTTAACTGCAGAGTATATCCATGCGCCCTGCGCACCCGTTGGTGAAAACCAATTTGCCATAAATACTGAAAACGCAGTATCCGGAAAGAATATCCCGATCGTCAGTGGGAACTGCAAGAGTGACATTGCAAAGATGACAGGGATTACACCCGCCTGGTTGACTTTCATCGGAATATGCGTTGACTGTCCGCCATACATTTTTCTGCCGACAACGCGTTTCGCGTACTGTACCGGAATCCTTCTCTGACCCTGCTGAATCATGATGATTCCCAAGACGACCAGCAGTGCGAACAAGATGAATACGATCACCGTGACGATGTCCAGTCCGCCCAGTTCAAAGTTTGCAAACATCATACCGATTCCCGCCGGAATTCTTGACACGATACCCGCGAAGATGATCAGCGAAATCCCGTTTCCGATTCCGTACTCATTGATCTGCTCACCGAGCCACATAAGAAATGCGGTTCCCGCTGAAAGCGTTAAGACAATGACCGTAACCGAGAAAAATCCGGTGTCTACAAGCGCAGTTCTGAACAAACCGAGCGACATTCCGATGGCCTGGACAAACGCAAGAACAACCGTAAGGTAGCGCGTATACTGCGCAATCTTCTTCTTGCCCTCCGCTCCTTCTTTGGCCAACCTCTCCAGCGATGGTACTGCGATCGTAAGCAATTGCAGTATGATCGATGCTGTAATGTAAGGTGTTATGCTTAACGCAAAAATGGTAAAGTTGCTAAATGCTCCGCCTGAAAAAATGTCGAACAGCGCAAATAGTCCGGTATCCCCTGCTTCGAAAAAATCGCGCAGAATATATCGATCGATACCCGGTACCGGGATGTTGGACCCAATTCTGAAAATCAGCAACATTAAGATGGTAAACATCATTTTTTTACGAATGTCGCCTATCTTCCACGCTTGGGCGATTGTTCTTAGCATACCCATACTAAATCACCTCAGTCTTTCCTCCGGCAGACTCTATCTTCTCGATTGCCATTTTGCTAAATTTGTGAGCCTTAACGGTTACATTTTTTTCTATGACACCATCTCCAAGTATTTTAACACCCTCTTTTACTTGTTTGATCATTCCGATTTCCGCAAGCAATTCAGGCGTTACAACCGTACCGTCTTCAAATTTGTTTAAATCATCAACGTTTAATACAGTGTACTCTTTCTTCCATTTATTTGTAAATCCTCTTTTCGGTATTCTTCTGTAAAGAGGCATTTGGCCGCCCTCAAAACCGGGTCTGGTTCCGCCGCCACTTCTCGAATTTTGACCGTTAGAGCCTCTTCCGCCTGTTTTTCCCTGACCGCTGGCTGTGCCGCGCCCTCTTCTTTTGCGGTCTTTGGTCGAACCTTCTGCTGCTCTTAATTCATGCAATTTCATAGCTTCTGCACCTCCTTATAACAGTTCTTCTAAGGTTACCAGATGCGATACTTTTGCTGCCGCTCCTCTGGTATGCGGGGTGTCTTGCAGTTCAACAGATTGATGCATCTTTCTGAGCCCCAGCGCTTTTACAACCTTTTTCTGCTTTTCGGAAGCGCCAATTACGCTTTTTGTTAAAGTGATTTTAACCTTTTTTGTCATTTGCGTCTTCCCCCTATCCTAATATTTCTTCTCTTGTCTTGCCTCTCAGCTTGCTGATCTGCTCAACAGTCTTCAAGGTTTTGAGTCCTTCAAGCGCCGCATATGCCATATTTCCGGCATTGTTTGAGCCGAGCGACTTCGCTCTTACATCTTTCAGTCCCGCTGATTCAAGCACCGTACGAACGGATGAACCTGCGATGACTCCGGTTCCCGGAGATGCCGGCATGATCAAAACCTGCCCTGCTCCAAAGACTCCAAGATTTCTATGCGGAATTGTTGTCCCTACCATAGGAACAAGGATTAAATTTTTCTTTGCATCTTCTGTCGCTTTTCTTACAGCTTCAGGAATTTCCTGTGCTTTTCCAAGCCCGACACCTACATATCCATCGCCGTTTCCTACGACTACGGTTACACTAAAACGCATATTTCTTCCACCTTTAACGGTCTTTGCTACACGTCTGATGCTGACAATGGTTTCTTTTAAGTCCAGCTTGGATGCATCAATCATATTTTGTCGCATTCCTTTTTCCTCCTGTTAGAATTTAAGGCCGGCCGCACGGGCACCATCAGCCAATTCTTTTACTCTTCCGTGAAACAAAAATCCGCCTCTGTCAAAAGCAACGTTTTCGATTCCCTTTGCGAGCGCTTTTTGTGCGATGGCTTCGCCTACTGCTTTTGCCGCTTCTTTATTTCCGCCGCTTTCCAGCTTGCCCTTTAACTCTTTGTCAAGGCTTGAAGCTGCTACAAGCGTGTGTCCGTTCACATCGTCAATCACTTGAGCGTATATGTTTTTAAGGCTCCTAAATACACACAATCTCGGTTTCTCAGGAGTTCCATTAAGATTTTTTCTAACTCTTCGATGTCTTTTCAGACGTTTGTCGTTTCTGCTTTCATGCGCCATATCTACTTAACTCCTTTCTACTTCTTGCCTGTTTTGCCTTCTTTTCTGCGTATCACTTCATCTGCGTAACGTATTCCTTTGCCTTTGTAAGGTTCAGGCTTTCTCCACGCTCTGATGCCCGCCGCATAATTTCCGACAATCGCTTTATCAATACCTGTAACGATAATTTCTGTAGGGGTTGTTACCTCTGTTGTGATGCCTTTTGGATCTTCAAGCTCAACCGGATGCGAGTATCCAAGGCTCATTGCGAGAACCGTTCCTCTCTTTTCCGCTTTGTAACCTACGCCCACAAGCTGAAGCTTCTTTTGAAAGCCGTTTGTAACGCCCTCAACCATGTTGTTGATCAGCGTTCTCGCAAGTCCATGTTGCGATCTTGATTGCTTGTCGTCGGCGCTTCTGGTTACTGAAAGTACACCGTCTTCCATTTCTATTTTTACCAATTTGCTAACCTGTTCCTGAAGTTCGCCTTTCGGTCCTTTGACGCTTACCAAATTGTTTTCGTCAATTTTAACTTCGACGCCGGCAGGGAGGTTAACCGCTTTTTTACCTATCCTTGACATTTTCTTTCCTCCTACCAAACATAACAGATTACTTCTCCGCCTACGCCCAGCTTTCTCGCCTCTTTATCGCTGATCACTCCGTTTGATGTGGAAATGATCGCAATGCCAAGACCTCCAAGTACTTTTGGTACTCCGTCTGCTTTTGCGTAAACTTTAAGTCCCGGTTTTGATATTTTTTTGATGCCACTGATGACTTTTTCTTTATCAGTTCCATATTTCATATGCACTCTGATCATTCCTTGTTTATTGTCACTGATTACATCATATCCTTTAATATATCCTTCTTCAGTTAAAATGCCGGCGATCGACTTTTTCATCTTTGAAGCCGGAATATCAACTGTTGTGTGTCCTACTATGTTGGCATTTCTGATTCTTGTTAGCATATCCGCTATAGGATCTGTCATCGTCATTACAGTTGTCTCCTTTCTTACTGATATTTTCTACCAACTTGCTTTTCTCACGCCTGGTATTTCTCCTTTGTACGCAAGATCCCTGAAGCAAACCCTGCATACTCCATATTTTCTCAAAACAGCGTGCGGTCTTCCGCAAATTCTGCATCTTGTATATGCACGCGTAGAAAACTTAGGTTTTCTCTGCTGTTTCACTTTGAGAGATGTTTTTGCCATAATTCCCCCCTATTTCTCAAACGGCAGGCCAAGAGCGGAAAGAAGCGCTGATGCTTCTTCATCTGTTTTAGCCGTAGTTGTAAAAACAATGTTCATGCCTTTAATCTTGTCAACTTTATCGTAGTTGATCTCAGGGAAAATCAATTGCTCTTTGATACCCATCGAGTAATTGCCCCTGCCGTCAAACGAATTCTTGCTCACGCCTTTAAAGTCCCTTACTCTGGGAAGAGCGATGTTGAAAAGCTTATCCGCGAATTCATACATGTTGTCTCCTCTAAGCGTCACTTTTGCCCCAACGGACATCCCTTGTCTTACTTTAAAGTTCGCAACCGACTTTTTCGCCTTTGTTACAACCGGTCTTTGCCCTGTGATAAGTCCAATTTCAGAAACTGCTGTTTCCAGCATTTTCGCATTGTCCTTTGCATCGCCAAGACCCATGTTGATGGTAATCTTCTCAAGTTTAGGCACTTCCATTACATTTTTATATTGAAATTTATCCATTAATTCTTTAAATGCTTCGTTCTTGTAAACTTCTTTTAATCTTGCAGCCAAAATCGTCTCCTCCTTTCCTTATTCGAGTACCTCACCGGATTTCTTGGATACTCTGAATTTTTTTCCATTTTCAATTTTGTATCCAATTCTGGTAGGCGCATTTGCCTTTTTATCATAATACATTACGTTTGATACGTGGATCGGGCCTTCTTGGTTCTTTATTTCCGCTTTTACAGTTCTGGTTTGTTTCTGGTGTTTCGTCTGCATGTTTACACCTTCTACAATCACTCTGTTTTCTTTTGGCATCGCTTTTAGAACTTTGCCTTTTTTGCCCTTGTCTTTGCCGGTAATGACCATTACCACATCATTTTTTCTTATCTGCATCCCTTGCCACCTCCTACAGTACTTCCGGTGCCAGTGACACGATCTTCATGAAGCTCTTTTCTCTGAGTTCTCTGGCTACAGGACCAAAGATACGCGTCCCAACAGGATTTTTATCTTCTTTTATGATAACCGCAGCGTTCTGGTCAAATTTCACATAACTACCGTCTGTTCTTCTGGCGCCATGCTTTGTTCTGACAACGACCGCTCTTACGACTTCACCTTTTTTGATGACTCCACCCGGTGTCGCTTCTTTTACCGCGCATACGATGATATCGCCGATGTTCGCGTACTTGCGTCTTGTGCCGCCAAGCACACGGATACAAAGCAATTCTTTTGCGCCTGAATTATCGGCAACCCGTAGTCTGCTTTCTACTTGGATCATAGTCCGGTGCCTCCCTTACTTCACTTTTTCTATAATGTTAACAAGTCTCCATCTCTTATCTTTCGATAGCGGCCTTGTTTCCATAATTCTAACTTTATCACCTATGTTGCACTCGTTGTTCTCATCGTGCGCTTTGAACTTTTTCGTTCTCTTTACGGCTTTTCCATAAAGGGAATGTCTTACGAAGTCTTCGATTGCAACCACTACAGTTTTATCCATTTTGTCGCTTACGACGATGCCTGTTTTCGTTTTTCTTTTATTTCTATCCATTGTCATATCAACTGTCATATTACATCCTCCTTTCTTCAGCCTTGCCCGACTTTAAGTTCTTTTTGGGCGTTAAGCTCTTTCTCTCTCATGATCGTCTTTACTCTCGCGATTTGCTTTTTAACGTCTTTCAGCTTTATCGGGTTGTCAAGCTGTCCTGTGGCATGCTGGAATCTCAAGTTGAACAGTTCATGTTTCTTCTTTTTAAGTTCAACGTTCAGTTCAGCTTCCGTCATTTCTTTTATCTTTTTTAATTCCATTATGCTTCACCGCCCTCTGCTTTATTTGCTTCGCCTTTGACGACAAATTTACATTTGATCGGGAGTTTGTGCGACGCAAGCCTCATCGCTTCTTTGGCTCTGTCTTCTGAAACTCCGTCCATTTCAAACATGACCCTACCCGGTTTAACCACTGCTACCCAGTACTCAGGCGCTCCTTTTCCGGATCCCATACGTACTTCAGCCGGTTTTTTCGTTACCGATTTATGTGGGAATATCTTGATATATACTTTACCACCTCTTTTGACCGATCTTGTCATTGCAATCCTTGCTGCTTCAATCTGGTTTGAGGTGATCCATCCGCATTCTTGTGCCACAAGACCAAACGAACCGTACGTCACGGTGTTACCCCTGGTTGCTGTACCTTTCATTCTGCCTCTGTGGACTCTTCTGCGTTTTACGCGTTTTGGCATTAACATGGTTATCTTCCTCCTTAATGGCTCTGTTCAAATCACGTCAGTGATTTGGTGAAAGTGCCTGTGTATTTGTCTATTCTTGCGTTTCGGAAGAGGCTGGCGCTGCTGTTTCTACTTCTGGTGTTGGCGCTGGCGCTGCTGCTTCTACTACTTGAGGAACTTCTTCTTTGAACTCAGGCTCCGGAGCAGGTGCTGCCTTTGGAGGATTTTTTCTCGTTCTTGGGTTGATCGCCTTAGGAACTTCCGCTCCTGCGTCTCTTCCGCCTCTTGAGTCTCTCCTGTCGTCTCGCCTTGGAGGTCTGTCACCATCTCGCCTCGGAGGTCTGTCGCCGTCTCTCCTTGGTCTTCTGTCGCCATCTCTTCTTGGTGGCCTGCCGTCTCTTCCATCTGATTTTTCATCAGGAAGCGCACTTTGAAGCCCTTTGTCAAGTATTTCTCCATGGTTGATCCATACTTTGACGCCAAGTTTTCCGTATGTCGTGTCCGCTTCAGCAAATCCATACATGATGTCTGCTCTCAGCGTATGAAGCGGAACATTTCCCTCACTGTATTTTTCGCTTCTCGCGATTTCCGCGCCGCCAAGTCTGCCTGAAACCAGAACTTTGATTCCTTTTGCTCCGGCTTTCATTGTTCGGCCGATGGCCTGTTTCATCGCACGTCTGAACGAAACTCTCTTTTCAAGCGCTTGTGCAATGCTTTCTGCTGTCAGCTGTGCATCAAGTTCCGGTCTTTTTACTTCAACGATGTTGATGGCTGTCGTTTTCTTTGTCAGCTTCTCTACATCCGCTTTCAGTTCGTCGATGCCGTTTCCGGATCTTCCGATGACCATACCCGGTTTAGAGGTTAAAACCGTGATCTTCATCTGGTTGTCCGCAGCTCTGTCGATGAGTATTCTGGATACGCCTGCTACGTACAATCTCTTTTTTATGAATTTTCTAATGACGTTGTCTTCTATCAGATAATCTGCAAAATTCTTTGGGTCCGCATACCATTTCGAATCCCAGTCTTTTATAATGCCAACCCTCAGCCCATGAGGGCTTACTTTCTGACCCATTCAATGAACCTCCTATTCTTTCACTCTCTCTTTTAGCGTAACTCCTACATGGCTGGTTCTCTTCAAAATCTTTGATGCCCTGCCCTGTGCGCCGGCGCGCCATCTCTTCATTGTCGGTCCTTTGTGCGCGTAAACTTCGGCTACATATAAAGCGTCAGGGTTCATATCAAAGTTGTTTTCAGCATTTGCTGCTGCCGATTTAACAACTTTCTCAACGATTTCCGAACCTTTGCCCGGAGTAAATTTTAAAATTGTAAGCGCCTCTTTCAGGTCTTTTCCTCTAACGAGGTCCGCGACCGGTATGAGCTTGATAGGAGACATTCTTACGTATTTTGCAATCGCTTTTGCTTCCATGTTCATGGTCTCCCTTCTTTATTTCTTCTTCACTTTCGACGATTTGTCGGAAGCGTGGCCTCTATACGTTCTTGTAGGGGCGAACTCTCCCAATTTATGACCTACCATATCTTCAGTGATATAGACAGGAACATGTTTTTTGCCGTCATGTACCGCGATCGTATGTCCCACCATCTGTGGGAATATCGTCGACGGCCTTGACCACGTTTTAATGACTTTCTTATCGTTGGCTGCATTCATTTCATCGATGATCCTGAGCAGCTTGGCGTTTACGAAAGGACCCTTTTTAACTGATCTACCCATTTATCTATGCTCCTTCCTATTTACTTCTCTTCTTAACGATATATTTGTTCGAATCTTTGTTTTTCTTTCTTGTCTTGTATCCAAGCGTTGGCTTGCCCCAAGGTGTAACAGGACTCGTTCTTCCGATCCCCGCTTTTCCTTCTCCACCACCGTGAGGATGGTCGTTCGGGTTCATGACGGAACCTCTGACCGTTGGCCTGAAGCCCATGTGTCTCTTTCTTCCGGCTTTACCGATCTTGATGTTTTCGTGATCGATGTTTCCGACTTCGCCAATCGTGGCTTTGCATTCGATCCTTACTTTTCTCACTTCTCCGGACGGCAGTCTGATTTGCGCGTAATTGCCTTCTTTCGCCATCAGCTGTGCGCCGTTTCCGGCGGATCTTGCCATCTGTCCACCCTTGCCCGGCTTTAGTTCCACGTTGTGGATCACCGTTCCGACAGGGATGTTTTGAAGTGGCAGCGCGTTTCCGACTTTGATGTCCGCGCCCGGGCCGGATTCGATCATGTCGCCGACTTTGATTTTGTGCGGTGCGATGATGTATCGCTTCTCGCCGTCCGCGTAGAAGATCAACGCGATGTTCGCACTTCTGTTTGGATCGTATTCAATTGCCGCTACTTTGCCCGGCACTCCATCTTTGTTTCTCTTGAAATCGATGATTCTGTATCTACGTCTTGCTCCGCCGCCTCTGTGTCTTACGGTTATTTTGCCTCTGACATTTCTGCCTGCATGCTTTTTAAGAGGCGCCGTAAGCGACTTTTCCGGAGTCGTTTTTGTTATTTCTTCAAATGTTGAAACCGTCATTCCCCTAAGGCCCGGGGTGGTCGGATTGTATTTTTTAATTCCCATACTTTCGCTCCTCTTTTACTTATAGGCTCTGGAAGAATTCGATTTCTTTGCTTTTCTTTGTAATGGTTACAATCGCCTTCTTGCTGTCCGCAGTTTTTCCTACGGTTCTTCCCATTCTTTTTACTTTGCCTTTTACGTTCATGATGTTGACTTTTTCAACTTCGATGCCGAAGATTTCTTCGAGCGCCAACTTCACTTGTGTTTTATTCGCTGCTTTCGCAACTTTAAATGTGTATTTTCTGTTCTGAACCTCATCCATACTTCTTTCGGAGATGACCGGTTTTATGATGATATCGTAAGGGGTTTTCATGATGAATACACCTCCTCAATTTTATTGATCGCGTCTTTTGTGACGATGAAGCTTGTATAGTTGATGATTTCATATACGTTCATCGTTGATACAAGCGCGGTTCTTACGCCCGGTATGTTGGCTGCTGATTTTATGACGTTTTCATCTTTTTCCGCCATGACGATCAGCGCTTTTTTTCCTGCTTTGACGTTTTCCAGTACTTTAACCATTTCTTTGGTCTTCGGTGCTGCAAATGAAAGCGCATCCAAAACGATTATTTCTTTTTCTTCCACCTTTGAGGATAATGCTGATTTCATTGCAAGTCTTCTCAGCTTCTTAGGCAGTGTATATCGATAGTCTCTCGGTTTTGGCGCAAATGTGACGCCGCCGCCAACCTGTGTTGGATCTGTCGTACTTCCCTGTCTGTGGCGTCCTGTTCCTTTTTGTCTGAAAGGCTTTCTGCCTCCGCCTCTGACTTCGCCTCTTGTTTTCGCCGACTGTGTACCTTGTCTTTGGTTTGCAAGGTAATTTTTCACGACTGCGTGAACGGCGTTTTGGTTCGGTGTAATGCCGAAAATTTCGTCTTTTAATTCTATTGAACCGGCTTCTGCCCCGGCCATATTAAGCATTTTTACTGTTGCCATTTTGTACTTCCTCCTTTCTAAGCAATATTCTCTATTTGCCTTGACCCTTTATTGCGTACCGGATGCGTAGAAGTCCGCCTCTACCGCCCGGAATCGCGCCCTTTACGAGCAAAAGGTTTCTTTCTTCAATAACTTTCACAAGAACAACGTTTTGAACGGTTACTGTGTCGCGACCCATTCTTCCCGGTCCCGGATTCCCTTTGAATACTCTTGAGGGGTACGTACCCGCCGCAAGCGCTCCGGGAAGCCTTTTGTTCTTTGAACCGTGTGTCATCGGGCCTCTGTGGTGTCCATGTCTCTTGATGTTTCCTTGGGTTCCTTTTCCTTTTGAAACACCCGTAACGTCCAATTTTTTTCCTGCTTCAAATTCTGTAACGTTCAGTACTTGGCCTACTTCGTAGCTTTCGCCGTCTTCCAGTCTGAATTCTGCCAAGTGTTTCTTAACCGAAACGTCCGCTTTCTTAAAATGTCCTGTCAGCGGCTTGTTCACTCTGTGCGGCTTTGTATCCAGAAAGCCGATCTGTACCGCGTTGTACCCGTCTGTTTCAACTGTCTTCACTTGCGTTACGACGACAGGCCCTGCTTCAATGACTGTTACAGGAATGATTTCTCCTGTTTCTGCGAAAATCTGGGTCATCCCGATTTTCTTTCCCAATAATGTTTTCATAATTCATCTCCTTTGCTCTTACAGCGGATTGCCTAGAAATATTTTAAGCAATCATACTAAGGGGAGTTTCCCTTATAATTTAATTTCGATGTCCACGCCTGCAGGCAGGTCGAGTTTCATCAAAGAGTCAACGGTTTTATTTGTGGTGTTCGTGATGTCGATCAGTCGTTTGTGCGTTCTCTGCTCAAACTGTTCTCTGCTGTCTTTATACTTATGAACAGCCCTCAAAATGGTTATGATTTCTTTCTCTGTCGGAAGTGGGATTGGTCCCGCTACATCCGCGCCTGTCTTCTTCGCCGTCTCAACAATCTTTGCGGCTGACTGGTCAAGCGTTTTGTGGTCATACGCTTTTAATTTGATTCTGATTTTTTGTTGTTCGCTCATTTTTTAATTTCCTCCTGAAATTTTTCTGTACATTTCCGCTATACTTGTACAAGGTCTACCGCTCGACTTTTTTCATCTGAGTCTTAATTTTGTCGTTACACGCCACCGTGTGTTCCCAAAAGTTTTTCACACGACAAAAGCCAGCGAATCCCCTCGCCCCCATCTGGTGGGGACAATTCTCCGTAGAAATTACCTGATAGCTCAGCAACTTCCTACTTCTTCGCAATAAGCAAGCTTTTGTAGTATATCTGAATTTCAAATACATTGCAAGAAGTTTTTAAAAAAAATCATAAATATTTTTTGCTGTTTTTTTGTTTCATATTCTCATGATTTCAATGTTGTTGTTCAGAATTTTCGCACACTGCGCCGTGTGTTTTGTTTTTGTTTGTGTATTGCCACTCGTAAGATTGCATTTATCGCAATCAAATGTCTCACAATGAGACATTTGAATTCACCGCTACTCGACTTGCAATGCAGAGAAGAAAATCCACGGGAATCGCGAGCGTTTTGTTTGAAAACGTTGAAAATCGTCCAATCCGTCACAATGACGGACAACCAGATTTACGTTTCACAGCGAATCGACTTGCAGTACTACTCCTGTTGTTGCGCTCGTAGTTGCGTTACAGACAAGTGTAGCGCCGGCCGCATTCCCGCCAATTGATTCACTCCGTAGCCATA
>Ga0131853_10006992_pt1 | contig 20400 bp, 15 predicted proteins | sample TergutLab28metaG_FD_92764 | JGI IMG/M metagenome (GOLD analysis project Ga0131853, IMG submission 92764) | Labiotermes labralis P1 segment gut microbial communities from Petit-Saut dam, French Guiana - Lab288 P1 (version 2) (version 2) | ecosystem: Host-associated > Arthropoda: Insects >...
ACACAACATAACCTACACAGCCACATGCATGCCGCCCTCATACAAAAACTTCAATAGAAAGACTCAATAACTTCATATAAAGGTACTGCTTACTCCCTGAGGATGATCCGAAAGGATTGAAACGTGTAGGAGTGTTTTAGTAAGAATTTAATGGGCTAAACGTACGTATTTTAACGTGTGTTTTATCTGTAGATAAATAGTGCAACAAGTTGGTGTTTGAAAACAGTGATATCTTTGCACGGTCACAAAATGAAAATTTTATTCTTCTGTTATCCCTTGAAACTGTACATGATACTGTACAGTACAGGTACTGTATTTTTCATTGCTGTATCATGTCTTGAGGATTATGCTAAAACATCAGAATCCCTTACTTTCATACGCACAAGAGAGAGAGAGAGAGAGAGAGAGAAAGTACACTGTAAATGTACAATGTAATGTACAGTACACTTTATTACTACTGTATTTAATATTGGTAATGTCTTACTGTGCTTAATTTATCAATTAAACTTCACCGTATTTATGTATGGTACCACGAATACCACGTTATGTATAGCGTTCTGTATTATCCGTGGTTTCACGTAACCGCAGTAGGTCTTGGAACGTATTAACCGTAGATACGGGGGTCCGCCTGTATATAAGTCCGTAGTTGTATGAGCTCTCTGCGCAGTACGTATACGAACATGTGCTTTGAATTTATGTGATCCGAAAGAATCTGGTCCAGATAGAGCGTGTAATGTGGTCGTGCTTGGGGGTGAGGTGGTGTTTTGTATTAAATGCTTTTGCTGGTAAAAGGTAACAAAGTGGTAAAGGTAAAGCAATCCCATTACAGGCCTGAGCAGGTCCTGAGGGTTCCAAGAGGAGGAGGCTCCCAGATTTCAATACAATCGGCACATGAAGGTGGTAAGTTTGTCGGCCCTACGCACCGGCCGACTTTACACCCCAGGAAATATTCCTGGCACTCATTTCTGTTGGGACCACCGTGGCACAGTGGTTAAGGTGGGTAGCTACAAATTGGAAGGTCGCTGGTTCGATCCCAGCTGTTGTCATTGGAATTTTTCATTGACATAAAATCATACCGATCGCATTATGGCCCTGGGTTTAACTCAACCTCTAACAGAAATGAGTACTGTACCAGGAGCATTTCCTTGGTGTAAAGGCGGCCGGTGCGTAAGGCTGACAGCCTTACCACCATCCTGTACCGTTGTTATGAGATCTGGGAACCTTAACTTCCTGGAACCCTCTGGGCTACTCCAGGCCTGTAACGGGACGGCTTCACTTTTACTCATTTCTGTTAGAGGCTGAGTCAACCTCAGGGCCATAGTGGTTTATGTATTTATAGTGTGAGTATGCACTCTATGAATAGCATAAAATGATCCACAAATAATTCTGACACAACTGCTTCTTGTTACAAAAGTAATTACGTTTGGACAAAAAAATTCGTACATGTTTGGGCCGATAAGTTTCGTTGAGATTGGCGAGTGCAGGAATCACCCTCTGCGCCTACAGTGGGAGGTACAAAGAGCTCAGCCTGACAAAATTTTAGAGTCCATTTGAAATGTGATGGCACACGGTGACGCACGGGAGGGGGAGTGAAAGGGAAACTGGCGAATGGAGTGGGTAGCCAGTACCCTTCACACTACCTCGGAACATGGTGTATCCAGCATTCCTACCGCTGATGCGCCCACCTCGGCTGCCAGTAGTCGACTGAACTGACGCCCCCGACTATTTAAATGGACTCGTCCGTTTCGCCGAAAGACGAAATCTGGTTTTTTGCGCGTGTACCATCACATTTCAAACGCAGTCTGCGCCAGTTTTTGCTGCAAAGGACATAACGCCACGAGTAGGGCCGCGTTTTGTGGAATTAAGGCGCAGGGGTGTTCACCAGCAAGCATAAACTGGAAACCGACTGTTGTAATGTCATTTGAGACAAGCTGCAAGAATAGCAGGATCTGTGCCGCCACCCCCCTCTCCGCTGTATGATATCTGTTTGGAATATCGTACATGCTGCTGAAACAGTTTTTGAGGCGGGACACAGACCCGGTCAGATTTTTATCAAAACCTTTCGCCTCATATGATGACCGTTATCGCATGTGCAGTACTGTATACGGCAGGCCTGCAAAACATACGACCCGCAGGTAGGCATGCGGTCCTCCCTTGGGACGGGGGCTCCTTGTGCGCCCCGTGACGACTTTTGGAATATTTATTTTTTAAATTTATTTATTACTTTTTAATTGTAAATTTCTGAAACTTTGAAGTAAAATTTTTCCGTCGGCAACGAATTTTTCAGCAACGCTACGCCGACGCTTTTGTGCGCGTGACGGCGCGACTCATGCGGCTCGAGGGATAGGCGACGTTCATCCCTTCTTCCCAACGGATCTCGGGTCGTTTTGAGCGTACACAAAGCGGGGGCGCAGTTGGCGGAAGGTGTCGCTGGTTCGATTCCCGATAATGGCATTGCAATTTTTTATTGACATATTCCTTCCGGCCACACTATGTCCCTGGGGTCAACTCAGCCTCTAAAAGAGTATTTCGTGGGGGGTAAAGTCGGCCGGTACGTGGGACTAACCTTACCAACTTCGTGTGCCCATTGTCATGAAATCTGGGAGCCTCTGCCTCCTAGAACCTTCAGAGCCTGCCCAGGGATTGTTTTACCTTTACCTTACCACTTCATGTATGATCCTGAAATATAATCAGGTTGCTAAAATCGAAGTGTCATGATTCTTTGTAAGTCTCTATGTCGATTAACAGTAGCGTATAAGTTTTTTATTTCATTGGAACTTTTTCTGGTATTTTATGATTCATAATTAAGAATAACTAGAAGATTTTAATTAACCTTCTAAAGATCTACATTCACATCACAAGAAAACACCCCTAGAAATTCGTTTCATATATTTGAGCAACAAGTGAATTTACTGCATTTGTAAGACACACTCCAAAATCTGTGTTTTATTTTGCACAAAATGGGCTCTCCCTCCCCCCCCCCCCCCTTCAAATAGCAGTCAAGTTTTTCATAAACCATGCACAAACATTTCAATACCCACCACAGTAGGTTGAAGATTTATTAAAAAATTACCCCCCCCCCGCCTGGAATCTAACCCTGTGGCCCATAACTGATGCATCTGGAGCAATATGGACCTCACCATTTTCCAAGTTGTACAGGCTCGTTCTTAACCTTTTGACGCCTAATGTCAACTATAGTGGTCGTACCGCACTGCTAACCTCTAAAGTTGCATTTTGCGTATTTATTCAACAAATATCGGTACTAAATATTTTAAACATGCTATATACTCTCAGTTTTTTTTCTCTTCAAAATGCAGTTTGTTTCATAATTCTAACCTATTTGGTTCCTGTATTATTCACATTTTATATACAGGGTGTGCTAAAATCAAAAAATAATTCCGGCGCCAAAAGGTTAATCATCAACCATTTACATCTCACCTGTTCCCCAGGGTAATGCGTAAATAGCCTTTTGAGTTGCGGTACCTTGCCGTGTCTGTGGTGCAAGTACGAATGTTCAACAGAAACACAGCTCCAGTAACCATCTTTCAATCTTCACTTCAGGCCTTAAGATTAGGCAGAACATTCCTAACCCACAAGACTGCACGGTGTCACGATATGAACATTACACATGAATATGATACTGTGGGTCATGCAAATACAAAAACACACAAAAGTAGTTTCTAACAATTTTATTTAATTCTTTTTATTTTATTTTTTTTTTCGTTTTCGTCACTCAAATGATGCCATACAAAAAGCATAAATTTCATTAATCTATGACAACAGTAAACTCTCATAATCTGTACATGAAAGACAAATATAAAATCTGACAAACAAGGAATACTGCTCAAAAGAAGATATTAGAGGCCCACCACAATGAGCACGTATCCTAGCAGCCGGTCCCCTCCCACCGGATATAACACCCCATGAAGAAAGGGGACGAGGGGATATATCACAATGAAATGGAGTATTTATTGACTTCGCTGCTCTCTACAAACATAGCACAAGGAGCAGGACTGTCCATTGTCCTCTGTTACGTAATTATGATGACCAGCCAATCATGGATTATAAATAAGGAACCAGTTGGACAGCCCTACATCCCAGCTGCAAGAAAAGTGCTTCCTGCCACTAAAAAAAAAAGTCTGACAAGTCCAAGCACAAAGTATGTATGCTTCCTGACATGAAGGACTGTAGTAAGGTGATGCACAGAAGTCATACTGACTTCTGTATCTCCCTTCGCCCGCAACGTTAATCCCCCGGCATACTCGCTACATTCCCCTCATACTGAACGGTCAGTAATGGTAGGCTCTGATAGCACCTAACACTCTGATACAGGCCACAGCGGAGTGGAGAGTAAAAGCGAAAACCCCTCGGTGCGACTCTTCCACTGACCTCTTTCCATCACCCCACTACAGCTTCATTTACAAAATGTAAAATATTTGAACTTCCAGCTGAGATCAAGCACCTGCAATGTTTCATCTTTGGTGTTGAGTGAAATCTAAAAGCAGACTATGGGCAGACCGAAAGGCGAACAAAAGTGTTGTTCGCACTGGCGTGACTTGAACTTTCCGAGGGACGAGAAAACTAGCAGCTTAGTCAGTAGACATTTTTTTATGTATAAAAGAAGACAAACAACTAAAATGCAACCATCACAAAAAAAAAAAAAGAGGGTGTTCACATGGCCTCCCCCCTTGTAACAATGAGGAAGAGACGTAACCCCTTTTGTCCATTCACACACAAATCACGAAAACACTTTAAAAAATACGGAACACGATTACCACGCTCACACAGATGACACTGGTCTAAAGTATAGCAGGTACTCTTAAAGAAGTGCAAGTCATACATCCTGCCTCACAGAATATTTTGAAATGAGCACAATGGAAGACAACCAGTCAATTTCATGTGGCATGTGATACCTTCATTTAGTTTCATTACAGCAACCTGAATGGTCCTCTTCTGCGCTACATTTATCCTGTAATCTTTGCTAAACAAGATTCTACAACTACAATTCCACAGACCATGTCTATGCAAGATTCCCAGAATGCCAAGAAACAATTTGGCCCTGAGTTATATAGCTATCTCCTCCTGCATGGCAGAGGACATCAGTCTTGGCTCTCGTGATTGGCTCGGCGGGCGTCTTGCTTACTCGAGGTAGCTGCGGTACAGTTTCTTCTTCTCGAGCGTGAAACCCTGGCTGATCATTATCGTGCCACCTCTTGTCAGATTCCTGTAACATGATGGGGCAGAGTTAGGTATAGGTGCAGTCCTGGAAATCTCCCACAAATCAAATGTTTCGCCATGATGACGATAATTACAGATGATCATTTATGATGATGAGACTCACTTGAGAAATTGTGGCAGCAGGGAGTGCCATGAACTGCTGTCTTGTTTCAGCGTGAGAAACAGCTCGAAGGTGGACACTGTACTGGGGTCACACTTGATGGTCCCTATCCGCCTGCACACGTGGTCATTCTCGAAGTTAATGAAGAGAGTGCATCCCCTGAAAACACAGAATGTCACGTTACATTGTGACTATGGAAAAAGTCTAAACTGAAAACGAGGGCTTCAATTGACAATTTTGAAGTTTTCATGATGACAGTATTTTAAATCATGGCCTTCATGTGGTATGGAAGGTAGTTATGGACACTCCGAAACAGCATGCTGTCTCCATCTTCCCAGCACCAAGCTAACACATTCCTTCTAATATATTGTATCCCCCTCACCTATCAGCTTAAACATTGTCAATATTATTTTAATATGTTATTTTAAAATAAATAAAATCAAATTAAAAGATAACAAAAATATAAAACAAAAAACCAAAATAAAAATCCTGCCATTATTCTTTACAATGTGAAAGGATGTGGCAGCTTGGTATCGAACTACTGACCTCAGTCCGCAGGGCTCGTTCTCTGCCATCCGAAGCACATCGCGGGCTATGCGAGGCAGCAGGTCAGCTGGTAGCAGCACCTCACCGCAAGCCAGCTGGGCTGATTTTGCTGCTCGCAGCTCACTTTCCAGCCGCCGGGCAAGTGCCTGACAAGCGCCGGCTTCCTCTTCCGAATCGTCATATCCGCAATCACGGTAACCACCTGCAATACAGCCGAAATTAACGGTAATTCAATATTTAAAACTTATTAAGCCGTTTACACAGTGCTACAATGCAGCCAATTCTAGCATTAGGGGGCCGGCCGGTCTGAGTGAAGCGCCAGCTGGAGAGGAAAAAAATCATTATACACACTTATTGCAAACTTACGACAGTGTCAGCAGCTGGAACTATAAAGCTGAATGGTAGAATGATCCAATGTAAAGGATTTGGAAGCAGGGGAGCTCCTAGGGGGGAGGGAGCTGGTGCGGCTGCCCCCCGGCGTTTGCAAAATGAATACGTTACGCAAAAAAATCAAATTTTAACACAGAGACAAAGTTTGTAATTTCGGTCAGGGGTGGCCACCGTTACTACTCACCCCATCTACGTCACTATTTGTAAATCAACCCATAAATATCCCAGATATTATTCCGGCAGGGGCGAAGAAAATCCACAGACCTCACAGCACACCCGACCGACATTAGAACCCGTCACCTACAGCGTCAAAGTCAGAAATAACAAAAAAAGAGGAACGTCGAACACCTTCTTGTATTCCGGAATATATGCGAATTGTATTTTTACAAACAAATCGTTTCCAAAGAGTCATATTTAACCTACCTCCACTGCCGGAAAAATATACGCTCACTGGACACGGCAAAACCTCCATTCTCAAGGACATCTCTTCTACCTCTCCCTTCCACAGAAACTTCTCGACTGCAGCCGCAAAACAGCTGTTGACACTCTTATAGACCCGTCCCGTATCTGTGGTGTACGTGACTCTCTCTGCGTTCGATCACCTTCGGCTGTTTCCGTCCCACTTCGTGGCCAGAGTGGGGGGTGTCGTATAACATTCAACTAGTTTATTTTTGTTTGCTTTGTTAACCGAACAACAAATTCGAATCACGTCTGGACTCGTCCTAACAAGTTTGTGCACGAAGTATTTGTGATGCACATTTATCAGTTATCTATATTGCTAACGAATCTGGCAATGAAACCATATTGTGTACATCACGGTTCTAAGTTTTTTTTTTTCAAAACGTAACTGAAGATAAACGTATGAAACACTCAGGCACAAGTTTCACCATAATCACGAAATCTCATGTCGATGATTCGATAGACACGTCAACCCCGTCGCAATATCCTGGGATATTACCGATATGTTGGAAAAGTTGCATCAGTCTACATGTAGTACAAGAATGACCGACCGAGCCCGGTTGAAACAGGCCCCCAGACTCTTCCTGTTTGTTTAATCACAGCCACATACCAGTATGTAGCTGAATAATAGACAAATGTCCCGTCATGATAAAATTTCTGTGTAATTCTGGGGGCTTATTTATGTTCTTACGCTTGTTCTAATTCTACCTGCACACGCGGAGTGCAACACAATATAACCACACTAATAATTTTATGGCACATGACCTCCATAGCTGACAATGACTAACATGGATCGCAATTAATAAAAAATGACTGTCGACCCAAAACAATAAAAACAATAGTTATGTCAAAAGCAAAAATAGTTTCTCCACTGTGTAAGCGGTTAGAAGCACGGTAAGAATTCAGCCTTTCCGAAATGCTATGTACTAATAAAATGTATTTGTAACTGAACAATTAAACTAAAAAAAACCACCAGAGATTATGGTACCACCAACAGCTGATCTGTGAGCCCATACACAAAAGATTTTTAACCAAACACGATATAAGCCGTTTTGCCATAAGATGCAGCACAACACACCCTTTACTTTTTACCGAGTTACGCTAGGACGTATCGTGACACTGCAAAGCACATTTCGTCAGTTAACTGCTGCTACACTTCAGAGCAAGAACGCCACATGTGTAACTGTCACCGTGCTGTCAGCTTTTCCCCCCTTAACCAATGTGTACGTTTACAGTGAAGCACGAAGAGAACAAACAGCGATCCCGGAGCAGTGCCAAATTTCATTATAATCGCCTTTATCTGCATCACTCAAGTACTAATTACAGAAACATCTTTGCCAAGAACTTTATTGTTTAACGGGGAAAAAAACAGCAACTTATTACATACGTATAAACAGAAGAGCAAAACAGCAGGAGAGCTAACCCAGTTCAAATCGATCAGCTGGAAATGCTAACAGCTGAGCTGCATGGAAATCGTTATTTCTGGTACGCAGGGTCTGCGCGCAAGCGTCGGGGAGTTTCTTTGTTCTCGAATGTATCTTCCTTTGTTTCAATGATAGTTTACACATTTATTTATTGATTCACTTACACTCTCAAAGAAGGCCGAATGAAATAAAATTGCCGAAATAAAGGTGGTAAATTACAGAGAATAAACTCTAAAGATATAATACACACCAGTGGTTCTCAAAAACTTTTCTGTCCCCGAACCCAGATATTAAATAACATCGACGCTAACCCAAACAGTGCCACTACTTACTCAGTACCCAATTTAAGCCATCAATTCCCTTAGATTATTCAGAGTTCATAAACCATCGAGAGGTTTGGGTCGAAACCATACACAGTGACAACAGATACACAAAATCAAAATGGACCATATCACACTTTTTTTTTGAGGAAATTAAAATGAGGACAGTGAGTTCAACAACATGTAAATAAATGTTAATACTTACGGCCGGAAATTGGGATATTGAACCTCTCCGGAAGAATGGATTCGATCACTTCTGACGACATTTTCTGCCTCGATACAGAATTCTGATGTTGCAAAATGTCCGAAATTTTATTAAATACACCATTGAGTCTTGTAGTATCGCGGCGAGAAGAGTCTTCCATGAAGTGTTCGATGTGATCGCGTTTCATCATTTTTGACACCGGCTCAGAAAAATAGCGAAATAACGTAAGTTGTGAAGCGCAAATGCTTCGAAACAATATACACGAGTTTATTTATAACTGTGATGCCTAAGTATTACAACGAAGAAGCGATTCCAATGAATCACAGTCACAGATATATTTCGCTATTCTAATCCTTTCAAACGTCAACGTCTGCGCTTCCTACTTCAAACTGACAGCTTCTCTTCCTGAATGCACCGCCGCCAGGCAATCGTTTTGTATCAGCTGATCGGACTTGTGACGCGAACTGCCATTGGTTACATTCTCCACCAATTGCGCACGTTCTTTGTAGAGGTGAATCTACACAGCGCCTAGCAACAGCACAATTTGTTACCGAGCGAATTGTTTTAGTAATTTTTATTAAGAGTTTCAAGCCCTAATGTGATTCACGTATTCAGACATGCTTTAAACTTCATAACTAAGCTAATTAAGTAAATTAATTTGTTTTACTTTTATTTGAGTACTGTCTTCTGGGATATGACACAGTGTGGTTCGACAGATAAGTACCAACGTTGCAGAAGAACGTACTGCTTTTGTACTCAAAGTGGTACAATGTTTTCTTCCGTAATGGTGGCGGCAGGTTCGTCTGAAACGGCGGCACCTGTCTGCCAAATTACATTGCACCACATCCCACAAAACAGTAATCTTCATACTATAGAAATTTTTTACCCTCCAGTCGAAAAGTTTGCTAAATGTTGGCCCTCTGTTAAGTCGTATTTCTTAGCATTAGGAGTAGACAGCTGGGTTCGACAAATTTAGAAGTAATTGGAGATGTGCGAGAGTGGTGAGGCAGCCAGGGAGGAAGCGTGTGTAAAACTGTAATACTGTGCCCTTCTTAAAAACGCACTTCGACCTTTGCAGTGCACCAGAAAAGAACTAGAACTAACCGTGACGGAAAAATTGAGAAACGAGGTCAAAAAAAAAACACGTTTACTGGAGAAGAAACGCGGGTGGTATTATTTAAAACTTGAGGAAAGAAGTTCTATTTCTGTTACGAAAAACTCGCCTCTTATGACCAGTCTCTCGAATATTTGGAAAAGTGGTTTGATTTCGGTGGCAACAACTGTCTCTATAAATTCCAGTTTTTATGGCTGAAAACCGAATCGACACAAAATTTTAAGGCGATTCGCCCCTCTTCTGTTCTAGTATCACAATAAATGTACAAAGTATAATATTTATGTTGTATGTATATATATATATATATATATATATATATATTCTATTTGCAGATGACACTAGCATCTTATTGTTCCATTCACATCCTACTGACTTTAATAAAAACATCAACACTGTATTTAAAATTTTAAGTGATTGGTTTAAACAAAACTTACTTTCCTTAAATTTTACCAAAACCCAATTTAATAATTTCACACTAAAAATAATAACTAAATTGAAATAAACGTTAATTATGATAATAAATCTATTCCTACTATTAGTTACACAAAATTTCTTGGTTTATTTGTTGATTGTTCACTAACGTGATTAAACCACATTGATTCGCTGACAAATACTAAGCATGACACATTACTTAATTCAAAATATTAAACCATATTTGTCTTATTTTTTATTCTGAAGATCCTTTATCATTCCCTTTTTCACTCAGTTATGTCTTATGGCATAATGCTCCAGGGAAACTCATCACATATTTTGACTTTAAAAAGCTGTTGAATTTTAAACTTGAACACATCTATCAACTTGGATGAATTATACAAAGAATTTGCATTGCATCTTGTCTAAACAATGAATGTAAGCAAACTATTTCTATTAGCAACATACTGAGTCAGTTCTGGCAGCAGACAGTGGTCTTCCATATGTTGTACAGTTACTCTCTTTTTACTGTCTGTTGCTATGTGCAACACTTACATGAAGCAAGTTTTCTCAGCTATGAACTGACACTGGAGTCATTAACACAATTAGAACAGCATTAAGAGTGACAGGAAGTAGAACTACTGTAAAGGTGAACTATGAATACACTTGTTAGGACTTTTACACATTTGTGTTTAAGGAAAGAGAATTTCTTAAGGAAGTGAAGTCAAACAGTAAGTACGTTTTTAAGTCCAGAAAATTAACCAAAAATGATAAATTTAAAATTTTGATTTTTGATCATTTATAAATTGCAAAAATACTTTTCACTTTTAAGTGTATACCAGTTTTAATTGTCTGCATTTTTTTGTGAAATAAAAATATTTTAATTCTTATACTTTTTTGCTTCTTTAAAAATTGCCAATTCTTGCATTCTAAATTTAAAAACAAAAAATTCTTTAAATAATATGTACTTTGCAATAAACCATACATGTAAACTAGAATCATATCATTACAACAGAAAATGTTATACTATATGCTATTGCCATAACCCCCATATGCCGGCATACTGTGGACATTATGGGAATATTCCACAATACAGAAGTGCAAAATGTGGTCATCCTAAATGAGTATGGAGCACTATTGGAATCATACTGACATGGGTTCTGGTGCCACTTTTTCCAGCACAAATGTCAATTTGACTTGCCTGGGTTTGAACCTGTATCTGCAGAGTATGACCTTGGAGACCAACAGCTTCAGTCATGGCACGGCCTTTGAAAGTGGTCTAATGTATATATAGCCTACACATTCACTTTGCAACCTCACAGCAGCAAACCATCTACATTAAAATGACCAGTCAGTTACTGCTGTTTGTCCTGAGAATCACATTAGATACATAAATACAATCTTACGTTTATTGGACTGTGCATCATCTTGATAGTTGAATAAAGAGAGACCAGCTTGATGTCACTTGCTTTTTTATTTCATTATTTAATGCTCAGCAGGTTTCGGATGTTAATACATCCATCCTCAGGAGATTGCGACTTATTTGTTGAGTTATTTCATGCACTACTGTGCTTCAGCCTGCATCCGGATACCACACCACCCCAGCCAAACCACAACGTAACACCAACACGCATCGAACCAGAGCAATGCAACCCATGAAATAACTCAACAAATAAGTCGCAAGCTCCTGAGGATGAATGTACTAACATTTGAAACATGTTGAGCATTAAATAATGAAATAAAAAAGCAAGTGACGTCAAATTGGTCTCTCTTAATTCAACATAAATACAATGTTTCGGCAAAATGTAGAAATTTAAATGTTACACCAAATGGTAGGCCTATATATAGTTAAAACTACACTTTAAGCAATTACAGAATTAAAAAAATATATATTCATTTTTTTCTACTTCTGATTTTTTAGTATACAGCAGCTCTTTGTGCTGCTGACATCAACAGGGCTGTACACCATCTTTATCCATACACATATGTAGGTGCAGATGGGATTCAATCCTGTATAATCGTGAAACATTTTGACATTTTTAACTTTGGTCTGTCTAGTGAGATGTTCTCATCCTTCTGCATACAGAATACTATCCCACTTTCATGCACTTTTTATGAAGTAAAAAATAATACCTTCATGTGGACACCACATCAGCCCATCCGTGATAGAGTAAAAATGACTAAATCATTCATATAATTTGACATTCAAAGGACTGTGCTTCGTGATATATTCTTGTAATAAAAGCCAACGAAATGCACTATTTCTCAAATTTATTTTGATAAAGAACCCTACATGTTTTGGAGAGATCTACTGTCCATCTTCAGGAGTCTCAACACTGTATACAGAGCAATAGGAATCTGTCATGCTAGTTATGTTGACTGTCTGCTAGTGAGGTCAGGATGGAACTCAATCCTGACCTCACTAGCAGACAGTCAACGTAACTAGCATGACAAATACCTATTGATGTGTATACAGTGTTGAGACTCCTGGACAGTAGATCTGTCTGAAACATGTAGGGTTCTTTATCAAAATAAATTTCAAAAATAGTGCATCTCATTGGCTTTTATTATAAGAACATTCATATAATATTTATATAAACTTCCCATGGTCATTTCTATTACCTTTATATATATATATATATATATATATATGATTAATTACTTTAAGCACAGCTCAAGAAAACGAAGTCAATCCTGACCAATTTCCTTACTTACCTTAATATTCTTATACATCTGGCAAGTACTCGATGGCAAGCTGACCAGTATATTGTGATTTAAGAAACACTATTACAACTTTTCCCCACTCCCTGGTCCTTTGCAAGATTGGCAATTTTGTACTATCCTCTAGCTACACCTCAGCAACTAATTTCATATCTGAATAGCATTCATAACCAAATATTAATGAGAAATTTAATAAGTAATACCAACGTATGCTACTACTACTACTCCATGGCTCTACAGTCCTTGTAGGACCTTGGTCTCCTTCACAACCATCTTCCAGTCGTCTCTTCTGTGTGCACATATCCTCCAGTCTGTGACACCCATCCTCCTCAGGTCCTCCCTCACGTCGTCCATCCACCTTAACCTTGGTCTTCCTACACTCCTACTTCCATCTGGAGTGTTCTGATATAACCTCTTTACCACCCTTTCGTCACTCATCCTCTCCACATGTCCCAGCCATCTCAATCTTCCTTTTTTTATTTCTGTTACAATGTCCAATTTTCCATCCTTCAATTTTCTCAGGCTTCCAGCCCTATTTAAACTTAGAACGTTCCATATAGCCATCCATATTTCACTCTTTAATCCTTCCCCTCGCCCGTGTCGCTTCAGAAGATCGGACCAGTTTTTGCCTCTATTAGGTTCCTGAACAATGCTGTTTTTTCCAGGGTGAGGTTGTTAGCCTCACGCCCAACCTCCAACCTAGAGGACCAGGGTGTCTCTCTTTGTCTGGGCTCTACCCTTCGACCTGTCTGGCATGGGAGGCCCTACCAGTAGCTACACTACCGCCGGCATAGCTCTCCGGGTAACAGAGTCACACAAGCCCCCCCCCACCAATAAAAGGTGGAGACACCTTCGGGGGAGATCAACATATGCGCAGGTATTAAACTGTACACTTTCATGTTTAATCCACAAAGACTCCAACAAATTTTGCCCTTCTTCCAATTCTCCTCAGGGAAGTTACATCAAACAAACATACATAAACACAGATGAATTATCAAATACATTAAAAATTTTTAGTCTTTAAAATGGTAGATATAAAAACATTCGTAGTAGCGCTAATTTTATGCGTACATCTGCTACACTTGTTAAGGGCTAAAATTTGAATCCATTTGATGATCCGTCTGTGTTTACATATGCTGGTTTGATGTAAACTCCCTGTTGATGATCTGAAGAAGATCGAATATGCTCAAAGTCTAAATGGATTGTATGTGGAAGTGTGTATTTTAACAGCTGTGCACATGTTGGTATTAACTATTAAATAATTTCATGTCTATATGACCAATAGACGTTTTGACACCAGATTCTGTTTCTCGTAAAGCCCTTACAGTACCTTTGCATGTTTTAGTGATATTAGTGGCTCTATATACCTTTCCAGCTTCCTCTTGCTTGTGGTGATTCAAAGATATATTGTACTAGTTGAAGAATGAAAAACCAACTAGATGTCACTTGTTATATTTACTTTACTTCTTAGATACTCAACATGTTTCGGGCATTAATATGTCCATCCTCAGGAGTTTGCGACTATGTTGCTGAACTACACATTGGATGTATTGTTCTTGGATTGCTGTGTGTTGGAGTTAGGTTACGGTTCGGCTGGGGTGGTATCCAGGCTGTCAGCTGAAGCTTCAGCTGGCAGCCTGGATACCACCCCAGCCGAACCACACCCTAACTCCAGCACAAAGCAATCCAAGAACAATACAGCCAATGTTGTAGTTCAACAACATAGTCACAAACTCCTGAGGATGGACATATTAATGCCCAAAACATGTTGAGTATCTAAAAGTAAAATAAATATAACTAGTGACATCTAGTTGGTTTTTAATTCTTCAGCTATCACAATGACGCATGGTCCAATAAACATCAGATATATTGTACTATTAAGAATGCTGAAGTATGTAAAATCCTGTAGTCATATATACAGACTGTCCAGAAGTGGTGGTTGGATAAAAACACAGAAGTTCATGTAGGCAGAACTGCGATTACATTTTTAACTCATAAACCTGATAGTCATATTACAAAAACAAGGGCAGTGGAGATTAGACACTGAGGGTTATGTGAAATTCAGTGTTGAAAAACTTTGGTCATTAAGGAAGGAGTGTACAAATTTTACAAAAATCTGGGAGTAACATCAAATTTCTAAGCCCCAGAAGGGTGATGTAAAGCAACTACAGAACTGATGACTTACAAATACTGCACACCACCATACAAAATTTAGTCATCTGAATGACCTGGTGACCAGGTATTTTGCACCCCTGTATTAAGGTACATAAAGACTGTTGCATATTCACACTCAGCTGTTTTCCTTACGAACTTAGGAGTACTTAATGAAGTAAAAGGGCAAAGTAAGTCAAAACACAACTAGTTTATTGGTTAGGTGTTAATGAAACGACATGTTTCCATCTACTCAGAGGCCATCATCAGATTTACAAAGTTCTAAGAGACTAAATATTGCTTTTTTTGACGTTTTGTTGACCGTGCATCTCAGTATATTTATCTCAGTATTTAACCAACTTGATGCACAAAATTTGTTTTGCAATAAGTTTTATTTCATACCTCTACATGTTTCGAGCACATGTGCTCATCATCAGCAGGTCAAAATTGCATTACACAGCCTCTGGTATCATCACACCTATAGGTGGCCGTCTCGTGCACAGGTTGAGAGAGTATCCACACCTATAGGTGGCCGTGTCATGCACGGGTTGATACAGTCCACTCTCAACCTGTGCACGAGATGGCCACCTATAGGTGTGATGATACCAGAGGCTGTGTAATGCAATTTCGACCTGCTGATGATGAGCACGTGCTCGAAACATGTAGAGGCATGAAATAAAACTTATTGCGAAACAAATTTTGTGCATCAAGTTGGTTAAATACGGAGATAAATAAATATTGATTGTGTGTGGCAGATGTTGAGATCTCATCATCAGGCCTATAAATTATATATGAGACTTAAACTGTGTGTGAGCAGGTGAGGCAGTGGATGTGCATTGTTATGTGGTGTCCTGGGTGGAGGTCATTCCCCTTGGGCACTACCATTGTTGGCGTAGGGGGGAGGGGTCTGGATGGCGATTACCAGGTCTATACACCTCACATCTGTGGGAAAAGATAAAAAAACTATATGTGAGGGAGAACAATAGGTGTGTAATGATCCCTATCTGGGGTACCGTGAGCGGTACTTCCGTGTGGCGTTCGAGATCTGTAGAATAGACGTCTTGTTTGTTGGTTCTAGTGTTTGTCACTGTGGTGCTGGCCCTGGCACATTCGTGTATTGCATACGAAGATGACTGTAGAATAGGCGTCCTGTCTGTTGTTTTTAGTGCATTAGTGACTGTGGTGCTGGATTCTGCATGTAGCACTGACACAGTCTTTTGTTGCAAAAGGGATCACTAGTCACAACTGGGATGCCTCAACTAAAGATTAGGAGTACTTATTTTTAAGAGTTATAAATTTTGCAGTATGGTGTTAGTTCCATCTCACTATGTTGTTGTTGTTCTTCAAATTGTGCAGGACTGAAGATCTTAATTCCACCAACTCACTGAATATGTTTTTAATACACATTTAAACATAATGTGCTTCATATTTACATTTACTGCAGCACCAAGTTCAGCTACTGGCAACCTTCTATCATTGTATATTCCTCTAATACAGTCTAAATCTAGAGCACATGTTGCCCACAACTTTGGCACTTTGACTCATTCACCTAAGCTTGAAAAAATTAATGGAAAATTTACTTCTTAGAGCTGTGCTTATAAACCTTCAGGAAGATAACATATGATTCTCCTCATTATGCAAATTTCTGCACCATCCTATGATTTCCTCCCTCTCAGGCCCAACTTACTCTCTTAGCACACCTTCTCAAACAACCCCAAATTTGTATTTCCCAGTGTTGTCCAGCATGTGTGGAGGATGTTGTAAAAAGCAAGTTTCAAGTACCTTGAGACCGAACACCCCAATCAGGATCTCCTTGAGAACACATTTGGTGTTATTCGTTTGCACTGTGGATCAAACAATAACCCAAATGTGGGGCAGCTTGTAAATGCCATGAAGACTAGCATTATCAATGGACTTGCTTTTAGAGGTCTCAGTAACACAAACTGTAAGGATGATAAGACTGAACTTGTGGACAATCTAGATTGATTCTTAGAGGAATCTGATGCTTCTCCACTACATCCATCCATAAATCATGATACTGGAACAGATGATGCTATTCCTGTTCATGTTGCAGAGCAAGTGCAGCTGGAGGAGGTGCTCAATTGTGACATGAAATTCTTGTCAGTAGCATATGTCAGTGGTTTCATTGCCACACATGCTACGTGGCATCAACTGTGATGACTGTACAACATGTCTCACGTTCCCAGTGTTGCTGGCAACCAATACTTTCATATATTTCAGAGAGTGTGAGGAAGACATACAGTTTCTAACCTATCCTTCCAAGAAGCTGGTAGAAACTGTAAGTGCTTCTATATCTCTGCTGGAGTCTAAGATGGAAAAGGTTGCTCACTTGGGGTCAGTTGAAGAGATTATGAGAGTTGCCAGCAAGGAGACATTTAATTTTGGATGGACTGGGTCTTCAGGTTTTTCGTTGCACAGGCAAAAAATAGTAGACGGTATTGTGAGAGGTATCACATGAATTGTTATTCCATGGTGATGCAAGCAAAGAAACAGGTCAGTGATTGAAGCAAGTATGCAGAGGGCTACAAAGAGGAAGATGACAATCCTGTCCCACAAGTTAGTCAGTAGGAAAGTAATGCCACTTTGTTTTTTCCCTATAACCAATGGTGTCTCAACAGTTTATCTCCAGGCCACCATGTTCACTGCAAGCATCGTGACTCATGTGACGTAACACAGTGCTGTCATAATGACCCATGAGGGCCAGTATGAAAAACATACATGAGTTACTGAATTGATAGAAATGTATGTGTTGAAGGCACAAATGTGAGCTTCATCAAACATTGCACTTGAAACAAGGCATGTGGGGACAGCAGAGTCCAATGTAACTGAGTTATAGATGTCTTTGACCCCAGTACACATCAATCTTGACTAAAAGTATAGTGCACTACAGTTAGATGCATATGTAAAAATTAAGTGGCATTACTTTTTTTCCACTGACTTACGTACTGTTCACGTTATCCACATCAGTACAGGGTTCTCAAGAATTGTATGTATGTAAATACATGATTACTTTTATGTTCACATATCAGTATGTAGTTTATTTTCTGTATGTCATGTGAGCCTTTTTTTCTCCCCCCCAGATTATCACATTTGGTCATAATTTGAATACTGCAAATTGGTTTCGGTCCTGCTTAACTAATAGAAGACAGAAAGTTGAAGTACAATCATGTAATAGAACTCAAACTTTTTCTCTAACTGGGGTACATTGAAACATGGAGTTCCCAAAGAATCATTTCTAGGGCCTCTGTTGTTCATACTATATATATATATATATGACCTTCCTTTGCTGATGACACTGGCATCTTAATCGTAAGCAGGAATTTTTGCGATTTCTGTTCAATGTTGAACTTGGTTATTTTTCATATTTGACACAGCTTGCTTCTAGTAATGTAGTCCCAAATTTAGATAAAACAAATATGATAAAATTTGTAACAAATAATTAAACACATTCTTCATTATGTATTTGTTATTTTGCTATGTATTTGTGTATACATAACAACACCAGTTCCACTCAAGTTAGCGACACCTTGACTTTTTAAGGGTAATTTTTTAACACTTTTCTTCCTATAACTTCTTATTCTAACTTCACCAAACATTCTAGAGTTTTGTACTTCAATATCCCCCCCCCCCGCCTTCACCCCCCAAAGGTATCCCTACTTTGACATAGAGGCGGAGCTTGCATGGTCAAATGATCCTGAGAGCTATGCTGGCAGTAGCGTAGCTACTGGTAGGGCCTCCCATGCTAGGCAGGTCAAGGTGATGACCCAGACAAAAGAAGATACTCTGATCCTCCAGGTTCAGGGTTGGGCATGAGGCTGACAACTCCACCCCATAAAAAATGTGTATTTTGAGAACCTTCTGAGGCTGGAAACCAGATGGAAACAACAAAGACAACCCAGCATGAGCAAGGATTTGCAAATATAAGGAATTAGTGATGTAAGTCACAGGACCGAGAACAGAGGACAATTGTGGGAGAGGCTAAGATCCATCAAGGATTGTAATGTCAGATAAAGAAGAAGAAGAAAATTTTTTTTGTAAACTGGCGGTATCCCATAAGTATTGAGATGGCATGTCATGTAGTCGCATTTTCCTATAAATTTCAAGTCTGTATACGCCTGATGATGGATTGAGTGATCCGAAACATGTAGTGCCATTCTTAGAAAATATAGCTGTGTTGACTGATCATTTGTTTTAAACAAATTTCTTATAGTTAGGATGAAATTACAAATAACACTTTTGGTATAATAGAGTATATGAGTGAAGAAAATGAATTGTTATTGTTTAAAAATGAATCATAATATGTATATATGTTTAAAAGTTATCAATTTGAATAAAAATATCTGTGACTGAAACATGTTTCTCATTGATGATATTCCTATATCACCTCTTCTTAATCGTTAGGAATATTGAACTGTCTGTACCATAGTCCAGTAAATTTCCATAAGGGGAGTATGGATTACTGTTAGTGAAAAGTTTATTCACCTGCGCACATTTTTGTCTAGCATATGGAGATTTTAATGCAAAAGTAGGTAGAGAGGATATTCTCAAGCCAATAATTGGACAGGAGAGCCTCCATCAGGATAGTAACGATAATGGGGTTAGAATAGTAAACTTTGCCACATTGAAAAATCTGGTTGTTAAGAGCATGATGTTCCCTCACCGGAACATTCATAAATACACCTGGACCTCCCCTGAAAGTAAGACTCACAACCAGATTGACCACGTATTGATAGACAGGAGGTGGCAATCTAGTGTACTGGATGTGTGAAGTTTCAGGAGAGCTGAGTGTGATACAGATCATTACCTGGTCATTGAAAAGGTTAGGGAAAGATTAGCAGTGGGCAAGCAGGCGACACAGAGTTTAGACAGGCACAGATTTAACCTGAGTAAGCTAAATGAGCAGGAGGTTAGGAAACAGTATCAGGTCGAAATTACAAATAGGTTTGCAGCTTTGCAGACCTTAAACGAGGACGAGGTTGTAAATAGGATTTGGGGGAACATTAAACATAATATCCAAATCTCAGCAAAAGAGAGTCTAGGTATGCATGAATGGAAGCAGCATAAATCCTGGTTTGATGAAGAATGTTTAGGTTTTTTGGATCAGAGGAAGCGGGCAAAAATGCAGTGGGTACAGGATCCATGCCAATGTAATGTAGATAATTTGAGCATTGTAAGAAGAGAAGTTAGCAGACATTTCAGGAATAAAAAGAAGGAATATTTGAGAGCTAAAATTGAGGAACTTGAAGCTAACAGCAAGATTCACAACATTAGGAATTTGTATAGGGGCATCAATGACTTTA
>Ga0131853_10006993_pt1 | contig 20397 bp, 26 predicted proteins | sample TergutLab28metaG_FD_92764 | JGI IMG/M metagenome (GOLD analysis project Ga0131853, IMG submission 92764) | Labiotermes labralis P1 segment gut microbial communities from Petit-Saut dam, French Guiana - Lab288 P1 (version 2) (version 2) | ecosystem: Host-associated > Arthropoda: Insects >...
TAGCATGTAGTAGAACTACAAATAAAGGAAAATGTTTATATTATAAATAAAAATATTACGTACAAATGTATACATACATACAAACATAAATAAAACAGAGTTACATATTCACAAACAGACAAATATATATACATACATACAAACATATATAACTACATTTACACATACATGAATATATTTATACATAAAAAAATACACAAACATATATATATATATATATATACTCACACATATTAACATACACAAACAAATAGATACACAGATAGATACAAACATACACACACGTATATATATACATATACACATACATACATACATATATACATAATTAGATTCGTAATACATGCGTTAATTCACACAAACATAAATTATATATACACACATACATTCATACGTACATACATATATACACATATATACATACATTCTTTAATACACATATACACACGTAAATACATACAAATATACTTAGATACATACATAAAATTATTCTAACACAAATGTATATATACATTCGTACATACACAAATACTTACATACATACAAACGTGCGCATATATAAACATAAATTCACACATACATACATACATAATACATACATTTATAAACACATATATATATATACAAACATACACATACATATTCATACATACATACACGTATAAATACACTTATACACATAATCTTATATACATATACACACACATACATACACACATATGTACACATACATACACACATACGAATATACATGAATACATACATATATCCATACATACGTAATTACATATACATACATACACACGTGCATGCGTACTTAGTACCATACATACACAGGCATAAATACATACGAATACACAAACATTTATAAAATCGTACCTACATAGATACAAATACATATATGTATTCATTCATGAGAAATAGATATGTATATATACGCACATAGCCTCATACCTACATTCGTATACATATATACCTACATACATGCGTACATATATACGCCCATACATATATAAAATCACTCATTATTACATACATATATATATGCATTGATACATATATAACCATATACATACATTCATAATAACATAACTTCGTACACACATACATGCGCGCAAAAATACATACAATTGCAAGTATGGATATATACCAAAACATATATATTCATATATAATACGTACATATACACATACACTTACATATATACAATTATTCATACTTACAAACCTGTATAAACACACATACAAACATACATACATGAATTCATAAATAATTTCGTTCATACATACATTCACACACACACACACAAAGATGCATATACACATAATCTAGATACTTACATACATGCATACGTACATTCATACATACATACGTAATACATACATGCATATATACATACCTACAAATATATATATATATATCAGTACCTGCATACATAAGTGTATAGGCACAAACATACACAAATTCTTACGTGTATATATCAGTACATATCCTATATACACATATACATACAAACATACACAAACGTGAATACATTCGAACATACATACTTACATACACACTTACTATATACACATATGCTTAAATATATATATAAAAACATTCATACATTCTTACACACACATACACATATATTTTCGTATATAAACAAATACATATTACATACATTTAAACACATATTCATACCTTCAAACACCCATACACAGACACATTCCTACATACATACATACATACATACATATATATATTAATACGCGCATGAATACATACACACTCTCGTAAATAATATATATATATACCTACATTCATACATACACATACATACATATACTTTTAAGTATGCACACATGCTTCCATTCGTTCATACATACATACATACACACATACATACAACAAATATAAACTCTTTCATACATAGATATTTACGTACAAGTATACACACTTATAATTACATACATTCCACAAAACTTTCATAATTTTTTATATACGTAGAAATATACACACATAGATACATAAACACATATATATATATATATATATATGCACACATACATATATGCACACTTACAAACATACATACATACACACACACTTCCAAACATGCGTAAATATGATACATACATTCATGCACAAATACGTACAGTAACACATACCTACATATACACGTACACACATATATACATAGAAACATAAACACATACACACATTCGTACATACTTACATACACACGTACAAAAATAAACCTATACGTATTTACATATACACTTTCATGCATACGTAAGAACATACATAGAAATATTCGTACATACAAACATACATTCATATGCACATACGTGATAATTCATACCTACACACATAGTTATATAAATATATATAACATACAGAAATGCATGCCTATATACTTATATTAGTAAACACATATGTTCGTTAAATAAATAAATAAATATATATATTCACTCTTATATCCATACATAAATAATTACGTGATTCCTACATGCATACATACATACATACACACATACATATACACATAGATATATAGGCGCACACAATCATACACACACCCATACATACATACGTACATACCCACATACATTTATACGTATATATATATATACATACATATATTCGTACAAATATAATATATACATACGTACATACACACATAATACCTAAATGCGTACATATGTAAATAGATACCTGCAAGCACACATACATTCATACATACATACAAACAAAAAACATAGTACATAACACATAAGTACAATCGTCCAAACATAACTGCACACCTACATACATACATACATACATCCCATATATATATATACATACATATATAAATATATTCCTTCCTACATATATACTTTCATACCTAGATAACTTCGTACATGCTTACATATATACATTCATTCATACACACATACATACGTACATATACACAAAGAAAATTATATACACACATTCATATAAATTATATACATATATACACATATGCATACATAAAAATACACACGAACACAATACATAAATACATTCGTACATACATATTTATACACATATACATCTACGTTCATACATTCGTAAATACATACATATACATATTTACAGATACTAATACATACTTTCATATATACATTCATACACACACATACATACATACATACATACACACGAAACGTATCATTACATATATAAGAACTTCAAATATACTTATATACATATACTCATAAATCATAATATATAAATATATTTGCTTACGCATATATAAAGACACACATGCACCTTGCATTCACTCCTCCAATACGTATATACATATGAACATGTATACCTACATAAACAGATAGATACATTTATAAAATCTTAAATACATACATACACACATATATACATTTATACATACACACGTTCATACCGGTATTCGTACATAAATTCATGCACATACACACATGCATAGATAAACAAACATACATATATATTTATATACACATACATAAAAAAATTGGTTCACACATATATTCACACATACATATAAACATACTTAGATACCTACACGCATATTTACACACCTACATACATATATATGCAAATATATACATGCAAAATATTTATATTTCTTTGCGCATAAATGTATATATATATATCCATTCAAACAGACATACATACACATTTGAACATTCATACCCACATATATACACCCTTCCATACATACAAACATCACAATATATAAATAGATACATGCATACATACGTACGTACACACATTCATACCTGCCTGCATAAAATATTATATACACACATACAGACGTACATTAATCATAAATAAATACGTACAAACATACAATCACAGAAACATATATAAATGAATACATACATACATTCGCACTTAATACAAACACACATACATATATTCGTACATACACACACGCATACACACGTACACACTTACGTAAATATATACATGTATTCGTACGTCGATACATATATACACACCTACATACATTAATTCAAACACACATAAGTACGTACATAGATACATACATTCATACATACATACATATACACATTCTTTCGTACATACATAATTCTTATATGCATTCGTACGTATATACATACATACATTCCTACATACTTACATACAAACATGCATTCTTTCATACACAAATATAAACATACAAAAACGTACATAACTACATTCGCACATACATATATTAACAAATACGTAGAAAAATGTTTAAAAACTTTCGTGCGTACGTACGACAAATATACATAAAATATACAACCAGTCATTTTAATTATGTAAATAACCTAAAATCTTTGTACATATATAAGTATGTTCCTACATATTTTCATACATTAGTGCATACATACCTACTTATATACTTACATAAACTCATGCTTTCGTACACACGTTCATTCATACTCACGTACATACCTAAATACATGCAAATATTATCACACACACACACATATATATATATATATATAGACATGCTGTCCCAGGATGAATGAGCGAGACTTCGGAATAGTGTTCCTTATGTTTTAGTATACCGATAAAACGCAAAATGTACATTCAAAATTTGAAAGATTACGGAGAAAATGGCAATAGAATTTCGAATTTTTGACAGCTGTTACACAATTAGTGATTACCAAATACATATTAAGACTGGCAGGAATATGTGGTATCTGTACGTAACATGTAACTAAATTATGAGTGACATAAAGCCATTAAATTGAAATAATAAACACTCGCATTAACGCCGTGGTCGTTCATAGGCCTCCAAGAATTTACATGGCGCTTCCAACTCCCGTACAAGCAACTAACAGTCACGCAGGCTCGATTAGCTGTGCATTCCAATCTCAAGGTCATAAACGCTGTCGCGCAAAGTATCGGCGGTGCAGGATTCATTATTTTGAACCGGAAAAGACCCCTTTTTCGGGCCATTATCTCCGTAATGTTCAAATTTGGATATAGGTATTTTGGGTTATAACGGTATACCGTAACATAAGGAACACCCTCCAAAAGTCTGGAACTTTCCTCCTGCGACGCACTGTTTACATACTTACACGTATACACATATACATACATACAAACAGATATAATTACATTCAAACACACTTTCATTCCTACTTACACATACATATATATACATACAATCTTTCATACGTATATAAATACACACATATATAGAACACATACATACATACATGAACATATATACATTCATGAAAACACACATACATACAGGCACACTTACATATATGAAACATGCATATATACATATATTCATAAATACATAGATACGCATATTTCCATACATATATATATATTCGAGGCCACATACATATATGCATACACACACATACATACATATATTCGTAACACAAATATACATACCCAATCATGTATACATTCATACTTACACACATACATATGTACATACATACGTACATACACACATTCGTATATAAGTAATACATAAAAAGTATATTCACACGTATACATACATACACGAATATATATAAAAATACATACCTACACACATAATTTCATTCACACATTGGCATATATATATTCATAATTAAACGCATACATTCAAATAATGATACATACATTCAAACATATACATATATACATCAATAAATATATACTTACATCCATTCAAATGCACATACTTACATACATCTATACATACGTACAATTATACATACATGGGTACATTAATACACACACAATAACACTTGCTAACCTAGACAAATACATGCATACACGATACATACATACATATATAAGTACATAATATTCATACATAAGAAAAAATAAGTACATACATACACACATATATACGTACATAAATACATACAATCGTACTTGCATACATGTATACATACACACATACATACAAGCATACATACATACATACATACATGTCTACGGACATACATACATACCCTAGATACATATATATACATAAACACATTCACACTACGTAATAAACACATACATACACATATCCATTCATACACACATATTCCACACACCTAAATAAATGCCTACAAATATACATACAAACACATATACATACAAAAATACATATATACTCATACATACATGCGTACATAATTTCGTACATATGTACATAAAACATACATATATTCGTAAATACATAATACTTAATTACGTACATACACTACATATTTACATACATACATACTCCGACACAAACCTGGACAAAGAAGTAGAATAGATTCTCTGACCGCAACCGGCTAAATCTATAACAAACATAGATACAGGAGCTCGCGAAAAAGCATGTACGAAAGTGGCGTTGGCTCAGGTGTAGTAACATTCAAATGAAGTTATATAATATCTAAAAAAAATGATACAATAGGTAGATGTTCGAACAACCAAGAAATGCCGATACCTATACAGAAAACATACCTACACACACATAAATACATACATACTTACACACATACATTCAAACATACACAATACATTTATACATAAACACATACATACGTATATACTTACATATATACATGGATAGATACGCAATACATGCTTACTCACATACATTCCTACAGCAATACGTTCAAACATACTTTCGAAAATAATAACTTATGTACATAGACATATATATGCATCCATATATACCAACGTACATTTTTACATAAATACATATATATCTCAACTCATTCATACCTACAAATATACATACATTTATACGTACACAAATACATACATCCATACATACAAACATGCGTACTTATATACATACATAAACATATACACATACCAACAAACATAATATAAATATTCACACACACGCATATATATTAATAATTATATACATACGCAATTATTTATTACATTGAAATATAACTGCATATTTATATATATATACGTGCATGCGTACATACATACTCAAACACATATACGTACATACAAATACACATACATACCTTCATATATACATATATACATACAAAAATATATACATACATACTTATATTCCCATATTCGTACATATATAAACATACGTTCGTACGTTCATAAATATAAACACATACATATATTGATTTATAAATACATTCACACATATATACATAGATATATATACATATGTGAGTACATATATATACACACACACATTAATAGATAATCACAAACGTGCATATATATATTTGTACAAAAATTCATATATACTTAAGTTGATACAAACACACATAAACACACAATTACATACCCACACAAATGCTTACGTACACATATACACAATTACATAAATAAATACATACATACCTGATATTCATAAACACTTTCACACATATACAAATACATACATACTTACATTCATAAATACATAATAAACAACCAAATTACTTACACACCTATATACATACACACACATAAACACATCCATGAATATGTATATACACAAATACATACATACATTCGTTCATATACTCACATATATACATATAGATACATACCTACAAACATAATACATATATACATACATATATACACACATATATACATAAGCAATACATATTTACATACATACATACATTCGAAATTGCATTCCTATACACACATATAAGTATACATACATACGTATAACGTTTCTTACTTGCATTCATAAACACATACAAACACGTAAATATATACATACACATAAAAATTCGTACGCATATATACATATACTAACAAGCGTATATATTTATTCATACATAAATGCATACGTACACACAAACATAAATACTTATGTGCCCACATAATACATGCATGCAAACATATACAAACAAACAAACACACATATATTCATATTTGCGTTCATACATACATACATACATACATTCATTTGTACATATATATATAAAAACATACACACAGATGTCATTACGCAAATATATTCGTATATAGATACAAAAATACGTACAAAATATGCATACATATATACACACACAATAAAATATATATACATACACGCTCACATACACACACAAACACACAATACATGCATACTTACATACATTCGTACATACATACATACATACATACATACACACGCATACATGCATACACACATATATAAACACTTTCATAAACACTTATATATATATACATACGTACATACTTACAAAAGTACAATAAAAATGTACATCCATATAGAAATACATACGCAAATCCTTACGAACGCGTATGTTTACTTACATCCATAGATATACATATACACATGATAACACATATATTCGAACATAAACGACATGAAAATATACGTATATAACTATAATCAATTACATAAGTTAATTTATACGTGACCAAATATCTACCTGCATGCGTACATACATACTTACACATCTATACATTCGTAAATAAGTACATACTTTGGACAATAGAAATATACATAAACTTTTATAGGTACATAAATATAAACATGTACATACATACGTAAGTACATATATAAATATATACAGACATTGTATACATACATACACACATACTTTCACAAGTACATAAATAAATACATTTATTAATTCGCAGATACATACATACATACATACAGTACATAAATATACACAAACTCACAAACATACAAAATTACACACATACATACATTCGTTTTTGCATATATACATATATACATCAATTCATTAGTAAATAATACCTACACACATACAATTCCTACATACATATATACACAATACTTACGTACATATACACATATTACATACAGTCGTTCATTAACACACATATATATATATGCATATAAAGGTATTAAACTCGTTCATACAGGCACCCATACATAATATATTCATTTGAACTTACACAGATAAGTACATTCGTACATACTTAAATACACACGTATATATATATATATATATATGCAAACATAAAAACATTCATAAATACACACATTCGTACACACATACTTACATTAGTATAATTAGAAACAATTATGCACACATACATATATAGAAAAAATTTATTTATACATAATACATATATACATTCGTTTAAACATACACACGTATACTCGTACATTCATACACACATCATACACTAATACATAAATATAAATATAGAGACATACGTATACATATACATACTTAAATACATACATACAAACGCTCATATATTTATATATACACACACACGTACATACGTACGTATATATCCGCATGTATATGCATGCTTACATAAAAACGTAAGTACATATATGCAAACTGCGTATATAAACACATACATACATATATACACACACATATATACATACATAGAAACACACATGTTTACATACAAACATAGTTAAATATAAACATACTTACTTGAGCACACACATTTATACAAACATACAAACATGCCTTTTTATCTACACAATATATATACATACAAACATACATACATATATATACATACACACATACATCTATTTATACCTACATTCACACGTATATACATACGTAGATACACACATATTTACACACCCACACACATACTTATATACACATATTCATATGTTCATACATATATTCGTACATACGTATAGACATACGCACGTACATAATTACATATTGATATTCGTCATAAATTCATATACACGTACATACTTTCGCACATACATACACACAAGTATATATAAATACATTCGTATATACGTACGTATATTCGTACATAAATACATAATTCTTATAAAGATACGTACATACTTACGCACATACGAACATATATCCGTAGATACAATATAAACACATACATAAATACACTCATAGTTACATAAATATATACACACATTCAAACATGCAAACACACATATGTACATACATACATTCGTACTTACATAAATCGGCACACATGCATACATACATTGGTGCAAAAAAATTTTCATACATGAATATATTCGTAAGTACAAACATGCATATATTTTTGCACATCCATATATATTCCCATACATTTTTACATACATAATTACATACATGCATAAATATACATGCAGAGCTAGTATATGCACAAGTACATTAGTACATACACACATGCATACATAAATAAAAGTTTTCTTTCATGCATTCGTACATACATACATATTTGAATTCATTCGTACAAAAGAACATAAAATCTTTCATTCTTACAAATATACACATACACACATACATTCGTACCTACGTACATACATTCGATTATACACACAAGCAATCTTACATACATATATACACACACATATATACACATAATCTTACACACATACACACTCATACATACATACAAACAAACATTCGTGTACATATATATACAGACATACAATCCTAAATACACACATATATACACATATACAATATACATACTTACATACATACATTCATTCATACATTCATACATACATGCATACATACATACATACACACTCTAATTAATAAAATCACAATAAATATTCAAACACATACACACGTACATACATGTACTCATATGTACGTACATACACACATATATGTATAGATATATTCGTAATACATACATACACACCCACATATACATATATACATATTTATACATGTCTAAATACATACGTATACTGATAAATAATATATACCACATAAATACATACATACATAAACACACACATTAATACTTACACATATTTATATATACATGCAAATTTTCATATATAAACACATTCAAACATACATAAATCATACGGACATCCATACACACATATATACATTACTAAATACATACATATATTCACCCGTACACAAATACATACACACATACATAAACACTTATATATCTATATGAATACAAACATATACATATAGACTCATACACATGTACATAGTTTCAAAATATGTACATACACATAACTATTTAAGTACACACATATAAATATATACAACTGCATATACAAAAAAATATTCATACATAAAATCGTACATACATAAATACATTTGTGCACACACAAATGCATTCTTATATAAATACAGAAATACATACACATATATATTCGTTTATGCATACAAATTTACAAAGAAATAAATAATTATATATGTAAATACTAATGTACATTCGTACATACACACATATATGCATAAATTCTTATATAGATATATATATATTCCTACATACAAACCTAATTATATACTTTCGTAAACAAATACATAGAAACATAAATACGTACGTACACAAATACATCTATACATACGTAAATACATAAACACATTCATACACAACGCATGCAGAAGTACATTCGTAATTAACACATGTCTACACTCACATAGATACGTACATTCGTACAAACAAACTTAAATGAATATAATTCGATAGAAACATACACACATATATAAAAAGGAACATTAATATTCCTACATACATACTTATATAGATAAATATATCCGTTCATACGTACACACATACATTCATACACATATCATACACTTATACATGTATCCATACCACGTGCAGCGAGTGCAACATCTCCTAACTGGCGATTTTGCTGAGAGGCTGAACTTTTGCAGGTGGCTCAATGGCAGTCGCCAGTTGCATCGTTACATCATGTTTACAGACGAAGCGCAATTTAATCGCGACGGTGTCAATAATACACACAATTCTCATGTGTGGGGAGATGAGAATTCACACGCCACTGTTGAAAGCAACTTTCAGCCACGTTTCAATGCCAATATGTGGTGTGCAGTTCCGGACGATCAGCTGATAGGTCATTTCATCTTGGAAGGTCATCTTACAGGAGAGGCGCACCTCAGATTTCTACAGGAGACATTGCCCCAACTTATGGAGAATATGCCTTTGGATAAACGAAGTCGTATGTATTTCCAACACGACGGAGCTCCTCCTCATTCTTCACGTGGAATTACAAATTTCCTGAACCATCGTTTCCCCGGGCGATGGATCGGACGTTGCGGTCCCCACCATTGGCCAGCTACGTCTCCAGAATTAAGCCCACTGGATTATTGTGTGTGGGGATGGATGAAAGAACTAGTTTACAGTGGGAAGTTGGAAACGCTAGATGCATTGCACGGTCGCGTTCTTGACGCCGCTGACCACATCAGAAACAGCGAGCTGAAGTTGCCACGTGCTACCCGCGCGGTTCACAACCGAGCGGCAGCCTGTGTTGCGGCCGGCGGTGGCATTTTCGAAAATCAGCTTTAAGCACCGATAAATTCGAATTAAAGGTAATTTCACGTAGTTAACTTTACATTCGTACTTTAAATGTGTCATGTATTTTGCGGTTTATTATTTTTTCCCTTCATTGTCAGTAATATTTAACTTCTATTCTTAGTATCGAAAGGTCATAATTCCGTAACCGTCCAAAATCGGACACATGTTTATATGAACATTTTTATCATAAAGACCAAGGAAATCACCTCCTGCAGTCTTACCATAATGTCGTGGAACACCATGTATATATATATTTATAGACATACATATACACATAGATATACATATATATATTTAGAAAGCACATACATATATATGTAAGCACAAACATACACTCTTACATATGTCCATGTACACGCATACTTGCATAAAATATCTCACATACACATATATATACGTAGGACACATATACACAAATATATATATTGAAACAAACATACCTATATATATATACATACATACATAAACATAAACATTCTTACATGCACAAAGACCTTCATACACACATAGAGACATGCCTATATAAAACCTCACACACACACATATATTTACGAACATATATACATATATGCATATATACAATATTTATACCTACATAAACATATTTATACATACATATATTTACATATCCACATACATACAAACATACACATACATATATACATAATACATACATACATACATAAATACATACATATACATACGTACATTCGTTAATATATTTAGACATACGCATATATATAAATACATATATACATTCGTCAGACATGCATAAAAGCATACATACTTTTAAACATAGATATATACACACAAACATGTACGTATACTTTCGTATATGCACACATATATTCATACATAAATACATACTTTCTTAAATACATTCAATTACTTAAGTTCATATATAAATATATCCATAAATAAACACATACATATATACACACATAGATACTTACATATATACATACATAATACATTCATACACACATACATACATGTAAACACACACATATATATATACATTCCTACTTAATTCATAAACACAAAAACACATACATACACACATAGATACGCACATTCGTGCTGAAAACATTCATTCTTACGTGAATATTTTCGTACATACATACATATATGTATAATTCACACATACAAATATATTCGCGTATATTTGTACGTACATAATTATACACATGCATAAATCATACATATATACACACATATATAATTAAGTATTTTCGTACATAGATACGTGCAAAGGTAAATACATATATTCGTACATGCATTCATACATAAATACATACACACAAAATTCAATCGTACAAAAAACATATATTCGTTCATTCAGACAAACATACATAAATACAAATATACATTCGAACGTACGTACATACATTTGGTAATAAATATAAATTTTCGTAAATACATACATACATACACATACATTCGTACTTAGTACGTTCATACAATACACTTACATACATACACAAACGTTCATACGCACAAATACGTAATACAAACAATCATACATATATACATATAGAGACAAATCCTAAATAGAAACATAAGTAAGCATATACATAATACATATATTCGTTCATACGTACATAAAAGCATACGCTCTCTAATCCATGTAATCACAATATACATTCACACACATACACACGTACACACATACACACAAACACTTACAAAATAATACACACAAACAACCCAACGTACATACATACACACACACATATATAAAAACATATATTCTTACTTATATACAAACACACATATACATACGTACACATTTATGTATACCTGCATACATGCGTATAATTGTATGTAATTACATATTATATAAATATATATATATACACACAAACATAAACTTACACATATTTATACATACATGCACACATTCACACATACAATTATATAGACATCCACACGCACATACATATATACATTTCTAAATACATACATATATTCAACCGTACTCATATATTTTCATAGGAGCGTACTTAATTTTATATATATACGTAAAGAAAATATATATAACTAAACGAGTACACTTAATTTATTTTCATAGATTCAAAATACATAATACATAAGTACATACATAAATATCTAAACACATGCATATATACAAAACTACATAAATAGATATATAAAATCACACATACATACATACGTTTGTACACAAAAACATAAATTCTTACATACATATATAAATACATACGCACATATAATCTCACATGCGTACGAAACTAGAAGCGTATATACATATATATATAATTATATTCGTACATACATACATCCATACATACTTAAGTATATATATATTCGTAGGTACAAACGTAAGTACATACATTCGTACACAAATCGATAGACACATACATAAGTACATACACACATATATTAATAGAAAACACACATACATACACAACATATGCATACATACATTCGTAATTAATACATGCATTAACGCACAAATATACATACATTCGAACACATACATACATGATTATAATTAGGTACAAATATACACATGTACATACAGAGAAAAATACGTATGTGTACAAATATATATATAAAAATAGATACTTTTTTTCATACATGCACACATACATATACATTCATACACACACCATACACTCATACATACACATATATATATTTAGAGGCATAAATACATATGCGCATACGTACATATATATACATACATTTGTAGTTAGAACGTACATACGCATATTCTTACATACTAACACACACATTCATACATACAAATATATGTATATATAAACATATAAATTTATATAGATATACAATCCTAAAAACACACACATATATATATATAATACATATTTAAATACATACATTCGTTCATTAATACAAAGATACATACATTCATACAAACAAACATTCATACGTTCTTATATATATTCGTTAATACAGAAAATAAACGTACATACATACACACGTACATATACATGTACACATACAGTCGTACTTAGTACGAACATACACATATATTGTTAAACACATACACACACATACTTGCACACACATACATATATACAAACAAACATACATATTAACATATAAATAAGATATACAGTCCTAAATACACACATATATACACATATAAAAATACATATTTATATATATACATTCGTTCTTCCTTAATATATACATACACAATCTCACACGTATAACCACATTACATACTTACACACATACACACGTACATACATACACACATATATATACGTACATACATACACATGTAGATATACATACATATATATACATACATACGTATACTAACATATAAATAAATATTACATAAATACGTAAATACATACACACACATATAAATAATTACACATATTTATACTTACATGCCCACACTCATGCATACCCACATTCAAACGTACATACAATCATATAGAAATCCATACACACATACATATAATTCATTATTAATACATACATACATTCACCCGTACACACATACTTACATACACACATACGTATTTACATATATACCTAAAAGAATACACACATATACACATAAACACATATTTGTGTACATAGATTCGAATTAAATACGTACGCATACATACATGAGCACATTTATAAGTACATGAACAAACGAATATATACAATTTTACATACATAAATATATATAGTCGTAATACATAGATTTATTTGAATACACACACATACATTATTTATTACATACACAAATACATACGCAATACATTGATATATGCATACAAAACTACAAACATATTTACATATATATAAATACATATATATATAATCGTACATTCATAAATACATGTGTACATACTTGCGTATAGATATATATATTTTTACATACAAACCTACGTTCATATATTCCTACAAAATACATAGCAATTACCATACGTGCATACAAACATTTATTCATACAAACGCACATAAATACACAACAAGGCATACATACATTCCTAATTAATATATGCGTATAAGCACATACATATACATATTCGTACACACATACATATGTGAATATAATTAGATGTAAACATACACATACATACAGAGAAACATAACTATTCATATATATATATTTGTTCATACATAAACACGTACACACCCATACACACATATATTCATACACACATCATACACTCAAATATATATATATACTTATAGACACATAGTATATGCATATATATCTACATACATACATAGAAACACACATACATATATGAAAACACACACATACATACAAACACATATATGTCTACATACTTACATAGAAACGCACATACATATATAAATACACACACAAATACACAAACACGTATAAACATCTACACGCTAACATATATAAGAACTTACTTATATACATACAAGCACACATGCATACAGAAACACATACATACGTAAATACATACATAGTTACATACATAGAAACACATATACCTACATGCATACATACATAAATATAAGCATACTTACATGCAAACACACATTCATACACACATACATATATGCCTATATAACAAGAAAAATTTATATGTAATAATACGTACACATATACATACCTATATATATGTGCACATGCATACACACATATACATATTTGTACCTACATATATACATACATATAAACACACATATTTACATACCCAAATACATACTTACATAAACACATACATAAACCCATACGTATATAATACCTACGTACACATACATTCATTCGTATGTACATATAGATTTACGCACATACATACATTCATATATACATTCGTCAGATATTCATACATACATATTTACATTCATATATACAAAGATACATCGGGAACATAAAATCATATCTACGGAGGTTTAGAATTACAGAAGCAGCAGACTGCCCATGCGGAAACGCAAATCAAACAGTAGAACATATATTATTCGAATGCGAAATTCTACAATAAGAAAGGGAAAGCCTAATAGCGGCACTAGGCACTAAAAGGAATTCGCAAGATTCACAAAAAACGATGGACAAAATGAATGAAATTAAAAGAGTAAAGGAAGAACAATAATTATTAACACCATATACGCATACATACATATCTGATTGTAAATATTACTGAAGAGAGATAATCACTGCAGTATTCAATGTAAAGGCACGTAGTATTACAAACATAATATAATGGAGCATGCCAATAAATATACTAAAAAATTAAAAAAATACATACATAAACACAAACATATATACATATATTCTTATATACATACATACATTCATTCTTATATAAATTCATACTTTCTTACATACATACACACATACTTCTGTAGATACATACTTACATCCATTCGTACGTACATACATACAAAAATAAGCACATGCATACGCAAACATACTCTCATATATACATATTCATATACATATAGATATACATACACACTTACATTCACACATATAAATAAATATGGAAACATAATATATAAATACTTACATTCGTAACAAATACATAGAAACAAATATATATATATACATACATTCGCAATGCATACATACATTCGTGCAAAACACATTCATTCGTAAATGAATATATTCGTACATACATACATATATATACATTCGCACTTACATATAAATTCCCACACATTTTTAAATTCATAATTATATACATGCATAAATTATACATACATACGTACATATATACACAAATACGTTACTGTATACTACATGCACACGTAAATAAATATTTTAGTATATTCATTCATGCATATATACATAAAATCATTCCTAAAAAATACATTCCTTAACTCATAAAAAAATACATACATACACACAAACAAACACACATTTGTAAGTACGACACACATTCGTGTATATATACAAATATCGTACACACATACATACATAAATAATCACATATATACATACATATACATTCGTACATTGTACGTACATACATATATTCTGACATACATACACACACATACATACATACACACAAATATACAAACAAAGATATATACATATGTATACAGACATACAATCCTCAATACGCACATACATACACATATACAAAGTACATATTTATATATATGAATTCGTTCATAAATACATACATACATACACACTCTAATGCATAAAATCACAAATCACATGCAAACGTAATACATACACACATATACCTCCATAATAAGACATAATACACCCGTCCGTGCATACATACATAGACACATATATAAGTACATATATTCTTACGTAAATACATACACATATACATATATATATTTATATATACATACATACACACGTATAATATTATATTCATATATACTACGTAAAATCGTACATACATATACACACAAATATTTATACACATATGCATATATTCATAGATACGCACATTCAAACATACATACATTCGTATAAACATCCATACACACGCACATACATACATTACTTCAAACATACATATATTCTACAGTACCCTCATACATACACACAAACATATATACAAATATTCCTACACAAATACACACATACATATACACATACAAACATATATATGTACATTGATACGAAATACATTAACACTCATACATACATAAGTACATGCATATACATTTAACATATGCATATATACAAAATTATGTACATACGTATATAAAATCGTACATACATTATACATTTTTACACACACACACATACGGTCTTACATACGTACACAAATATATACGCACATGCATTCCTACATGCACACAAAACTACAAACATGTACTCATACATATATATAAATATATAATTACATTCGCACATACATATATACATGCATAAATGCATACATATATATACGTACATACAAACCAAAGTATATACATTTGAACTAACATACATTGAAGAATGGATATGCACATACACACAAACATTCACACATAAGTACATACATACCACATACATACATAACACGTGCATACATATATTCGTAATTAATAATATATACTCGCGTACACACACATACATAAATACGTTCATACACCTATCATGCAATCATGCATTAGTATATTTATAGACACATACCTATATATCCTCGTACATGCATACAAAAACACATACATATATAAATACACACACATGTACATATATACATACATATATACACATGTACAAGCATATTTCATAAAAAGTACGTACATACATACATGCACACACGCATACATAAATATATAAAATACACACACATACATACATATATAGAAAGACATATACATATGTACATACATAAAAATAAATATACTTACAAAAACACACACAATCAGACACACACATACATACTTGCCTATACACCTATATATATATATATATATATATATATACATAATACAAAGAAACATACATATTTTATAAACACATATATAAACACATACATATATTTACACCTACATACGCACATACATACATGTATACACATATATACATACCCAACTACGTACTTACATACACACATAATACACCCATACATATATATACATATATTCGTACATACATATAGACATACACAAATACCTGAATACATATATGCTTTCGACTTACATGCGTACACACATATATACATACATACGTACATACATACAACCAAACATATATACATACATTGGTATATACATACATATATTCTTACATGAATACATACTTTCTTCTATACATACACACATACTTAATTACGTACATACATAGATACATCCGTACATACAAGCAAACAAAAACACTTACATATATACAAATATAAACTCAGATACATACATATATACATACATTCGTACATACAAACATACATGCAAACACACGTATATACATACAAACATTCGTACTTACATAAATGAACACATATATATATATATATAGGGTGTCCAGGAGGAAAGGATTTAACTTCGGGAGAGCGTTCCTTAGTTCAATCTACACCGATATAACCCAAAACACCTATATGGAAAGTTTAATGATTACGGCGATATTGTCCAGAAAATAGTGTGGATGTCTTTGGTGTCTGCGTACTTTACTCTGTCCGTGACGTCATACTAGTCATATGCACTTGAACTTCAAAGAACTAATCCTGCAGTAGCCGTGAGTTATGATAGACAATCAGTTGATTGCGTTTGAGGTGCTAATATACGTTTTGTGTTTGTGATTGCAAGACAGTGATTTGGTTAACTTTGAGGTACTAAAATGCCTTTTCTCTTTACCCACGTTGAATA